>ENA-OQAN01000272-OQAN01000272.1-human-gut-metagenome-genome-assembly--contig:-NODE-272-length-28622-cov-1.950026_pt1 | contig 28622 bp, 39 predicted proteins | sample MGYA00242735_ERZ504527 | MGnify/ENA primary metagenome ERZ504527 (study PRJEB26092, sample SAMD00036230) | human gut metagenome | host: Homo sapiens | study: EMG produced TPA metagenomics assembly of... | reverse complement strand
GTTGAAAGTATGAGCCGATTTCTAACAACAAATAGAAATATTGAGTTGCTTGAGCCGTATGAGGGGAAACTCTCACGTACGGTTCTTAGGGGAGAAGGGGGCAGTAATGCCCTTGACTTACCCGATAGCGTCCAATGTATTATCCAATTGTTGTTTCGAAATTGGGGATTTCCTGAACTTGGATAATGCCTTAACGCTTTACTATAAATCTTTCTATTTTTAAAAGACTAATACAAATGTAATAAAAGAAATGAATTCTTTCAAAGGAAATATCTCCTTTTTTAAGGGGTGGCTTAATTTTTCTTCATTAAAAGTCTTAGAATTACTGCCTGCCAAAGCCCGTCACAATTTTTTTGAAATCCTCAAGCTGTACATTAAGCTCTATATAGTACAAGCAGAAAAACAGACCATGATGCCGCAGGCAGTATAGGCCATAACCCACTCTTCCGTGAGTATCTTATCTATTTGACAATAATAAAAATGTAAAGGAGGATAATGGCATGGACAATATTCGTATCCCAATACATATAGGTTAACATATAAGGGAAAATGGTCACGGAGTCCACAAACCGTAGAATGAAAAAATATATTTCCATCGTGCACGGTTTATACCTCTATCCGGATATTTGGCCGGTGCCGCAAAATGCACAATGCATACTCCATAAAAAACACCAGGGAGGAAAAATAAGTCATACTGAACAACGCCTGTCTGTAATGGGTCATGGATACAAATGGACTACAGATAATGGCTGCAATGGATATAACGATACAATCAAGCACAAAATAATGTACGAACGTGCCTATCAGTTGCATTTGGATGAAGCAGTACCACTTCATGCGATGTTTGGTTAGATTGAGTATGGATATAGGGGCTTAAAAATTAGACAGATACAAATTTACTAAAAAAGGAGAGGCTGTCTCAAAAGAGGTGTTTACAAACTTACTTTTGAAGATTTCATCCTTTCAAACTGCTTTTTCGTTGCCATAAGCCTCCTAAGAGGCTACTTTTGCAAGATTATATGCTATGGCTAGCAGGGCGAACTCAATTTCAACCTTCTTAAATCCACGAAGATGGAACCTCTTGAAGTGCTTGTTGTTCTTGAGGTTTCCAAATACGGCTTCCACATCCTGTGGTCGCTGACTGCGATATTTCAGACCTTCATCAGAGAGTAGCTTTTCACGTTCTCTTTCCTTGATTTTCCTCAGACGGTGATTTACCTGTACAATCCTTTCCGAGCGGCTTCTGTAGCACCGGCATCTTAACGGGCAGTCCTTATAGTTACGTGCCTTGTATCTTGATATGGTCTGCACAAAACCGTTGTTTGTTACCCGCCTTGCATCGGAGAGTCTTTCCATTCTCTGTCCCATAGGACAATACATGCCGTCGGTTTCTTCGTTATGAAAATAATTGTACTTTATAAAGGTTTCAATGCCATGTCTGAAAGCATACAGATAGTTCTCTTCACTTCCGTATCCGGCATCACAGACAGACACGTCAGGGTATCTGCCGTAGAGGGAATGGAAATCATCCATATGCAGAGGATAGGTGGAGGTATCGCCCAACACTGATGGATGGTATAGTTCAGAATGAACTGTTTATTGGTACTGAACTGGGGATTGTATCCGGGTTTGAGTTGTCTGTTCTTCATATGGTCATTTTTCATGCGCATGAAGTAGCATCATTGTCTGTCTTTGAGTAGCTGTTACGTCCGTCAAGTATCTTTCCCTGCGATTCATATTTCTTGAGCTGTTCAAGCCATGACTTCCTTACACGTCTTACCTTCGCTTTCATCTTCTTGTCAGCATCCACTCCATTCAGGGCATCATCTATCTGCCCGAGTGCCCTTTTCCACTTTCTCCGGGGTGATATCCTGATAGGCAACCGGAGCGGAATCACGCAGTTCCTGCTTGGTGAGGGACTCGGCGTATTGCCATATCTCCTCAAGCTGTTCCGCGATTCTGGATATGCGGGTATGTATAGATTTGCCCCCCAGACGAACGTATAACGGTTGGCGTTCACCTCCATCTTCGTCCCGTCGGTACAGGCCACATCCAGACTTACAAAACCTTCCGCCACGAGAAACTTTACAATGGTTGCAAATATCGTCTTCAGCACATCCTTTAGCCGGCTGCTGCGGAAACGGTTGATGGTATTATGGTCAGGAGTTACATTGCCGGTAAGCCACATGAAGCGTATGTCATTACGACAGAACTCTTCTATGCGACGGCTGGAATAGATATTACGCAAATGCATAGACAAGAATCTGAAGCATCATGCGTGGGTGGTACGCAGAACAGCCTTTAGGGGAATACTTACGGTAAAGTGCTTCAAGGTTTATCTGTTCAATGATGCGGTGAACAACCCGGACCGGATCGTTCCGGGGAATAAAATCGCCTAAACATGGAGGTAAAAGCAGATTATCGTTGGATGTGTAACTTTTAAACATTATCTTTGGGATATCTTACTTGATGCCCTAAGATACAAAAAATTAGGGAGATGGGCAAGTTCTGGCTGAGCGAAGTTAGGGCTTACCCGATTTTTTGCAGACACAAAAAAGGCCATCCCAAAGTTTATTTGAGACAGCCTTGTTTATTTTATGTGCAAATGTAACTGTTATCCTAAATAACCATTCAGAATTATTTCAGCATTTCACCTTTTTCGTTGAAAAACACAACGCTTTCGGTTCCGACGGCATCAACCAAAGTTACTTTATAAGTCTTTACGCCATCTTCTGCCACTTCTACGGCTGCTTCCTTAATGGTGGATTCAGCATAGTCTTTCTTGATGGCGTCCTGAACTGCCTGCGGGAGTTCCTTTATATCAATCGGTTTAAACTCGTTCACCATTGCAACGATTTCAACATCTGATGCCATGTTGTTAGCGAATGCTACTGAACTACCTAATCCCATTACCAGTGCTACTGCAAACAATACCTTTTTCATAATGCTAATTATTAAATTGTTAAACATCTTATCGTCTTACGCTAAAGAATAGACAATCACCGTGCCAAATAAATGGATATTTATCATATTGCTGTAAAACAGACCCTTATGAATTATTCATATTGCATAATGCAAATGTCTGATGGGCATTTTTTCTACAATGATGTGGAATGCGATACACATGGCTACACATGGTCTAACGACTGTGAATAAGAGAGTTGAGACGTTAAAATCATGCAGACGGCATGCGAAAGGAGTCGTAACGAAAGTAATCTCTCCATTACGGCTCCTGGTTATTATCCTTCTACTGTTAAAAAGTAATATCCAATTTCACCATGAATGTTATCGAACGATAGCCGCACTCCTTGCTCAACAGGTTGTTCACCATAAACTGGAAAGCGACTCCCTTTGTCACTTTCACGCCGAAGTAATTGCGTATATGTTCGTAAAGGAGATAGCCCATTCGCTGGGATTTGAAAATACGGCGTTCTTCACCCAATTCTTTAAACGGTTCACCGGCTCTACTCCGCAGGATATAGAAAACATTAATCTGCCAGATACCTTTTCATTCGCGGCGAGTACTCTGTCCGGTAGTTTCCGCAACTGTCCGTATAGATAATGAAATTGTCAATTTCCGGATGCTCTTTCTACAACTGACGGGCTTTGCGGCTCCCCAACGTCATAAAGGCCGTTGCATAGGCATCAGCAAGCATGCACTGATGGGCAATAATTGTAGCACTCAATATATCCTTTTGAACCGGATATCCTGTTATCGGATTGATGGCATGAGCGTATTTCCTTCCATCTTTCAGATAGAAATTACGGTAGTTGCCGGAAGTTGCGAGTCCCAGCCGTTCCGACAGTTGCACAATTTGTTCAAGCTCGGAGTTTGTTCCGGTACTGTCATCCTTCGGTCTGACAATGCCAATGCACCAATTCCACCCTTGCGGGTTCTTTCCTTTCGCTATCATTTCGCCGCCGATGTCTATCATATAGTTCGATATGCCTTTGCGGTCGAACAAACACGTCGATTATGTTACAGATAGTACCGCCGCCGAGCGCCGAGAAATTGAGCAGGATGCGGGGATCGTCTTTCATCACACGGTTGCCCTGTAAACGCACTTTTCGGAAGCCTACAAAGTGGCGGATACTGTCTACGAGTTGCGGAGTGATGCTGTCAAACTTTGTAAGCCAAATCCCCACAGGTTGATAAGCGGTGCACAAGTTACGTCAAATATCCCGCCTGTTTGTTCCGACGCTTGCATGGCTGTGCGGAAAGGATTGCATCAAGTTATATATCTTACGATGTTTTTTGTGCCAAGTGTATCTCTATGTAGAATACATTTCTAATTAGCTAAGCGATATATGAAACTAATCTTATCGAAAATTTTGTCCGTATCTTCTCCGACCTTTGGGTTAATCAGTTCAGCATATATCTGCATAGAAAAGATTGATTTTGTGTCCTAATACTTTTGTAAAGTTTCTTATGGCACGCCTTTTAATATACCCGAAACACAAAGGTATAATGTCCGATATGAAAAAAACTGGATTTTTATTGAAGCGAATCAATTCTTTTATTATTTTTACCTTTCTTTCCATAACCAACGTGGTGCGCCGCTGCGCCCTGCAGCTGCTCATGTCGAAACAGAAAACACTGGACAAGCAGACGCTGAAGGAAGCCTTACAGAAAGAAACACAGAAAATGTGAAATTATTACGTGGACTCCGACGGACCGCCCTGCTTGTGTTACCGGCTGCCTTGCCCGGGATGAACCTTTGAGATGCAACCGCCAGACAAAGGGGAAGAGGAACACTTCCATACCCGTAACCCGGCAGGACAGTCTTATGCCAGGGACACAACTATAGAAAAAAGGACAGACCTGATAGTAAGATGCGTTTGGCAAAAAAGGAAATGATGAATATTAATAATAGAAAAAGACATTTGTTCCGCAAAGCATACGCGGATATGTACATAAAAGAAGAGAAATATCTTCAAAAGGAGGATTGTTTTCCAGCCCCCATTACTGGTAGTTTTTAGGAGATAAAGCCTAAGGATATTTTGTTTTTCTCACTTGAAAACCTTATTTTTGCATAACAAAACGTCCTTTGAATGTATGCAAGATGAAATAAGCCGCTGAATTTCGCTCGTTTCTAAATAGTTACCTATTAAATAAAAATAACAAGAGAACTATTTAATTTTCAGTTAGATAGCAAAAGCATTGTGTTTCGCAAGGTGGAACGTCAGGTTCTTTTTAATACCGCATATATCGGCAATCTCTTTCAAGTAGGCGTTTAGCTTCTGATTGCTGATTACGGGAAGTATCTTCCCGTCCGGCAACTTGCCTTGTACTTCTTCAAAATCATCTTGGGAATATCCAGCAGGGGGACATTCACGTCCGTGTTGGTCTTTACCCGCTTGGTGATTATCCAAAGGTTGCCGTCAAAGGACTTTTGGATATTCTCCTGCCGCAAGTTGGCGACATCGCTGTATGCCAGACCGCAGAAACAGGAAAAGACGAACAAGTCCCTGACGTGTTCCAGCCGTTCGGAAACCATTTTCTTTTTAAGGATGATTTTTATCTCGTCCTCTGTCAGATAACCCCTGTCCACTTTCTCCAGCCGGATTTTATAGCTGGCGAACGGGTCGCCCACCAGTATGCCGTTGTTGCGGGCAATGATGATGATACGCTTGAAGAACTGCATGAACTTGGCGGTGGTGTTGTAGCCGCACTTGCAGGCGGTACGCAAATACAACTCAAAATCGGTAATGAACATCGGGCTTATCTCTTTATGGATATGTCCGATACATTGTACTTGCTTTGGATAAATTCAGCGAGGTGGCGGCGGGTCACTTCATACTTGCGGTAGGTCGCTATCGTCTTGGATATGCCCACAAGCTGCTTCACATCGTCATTGTGCTTTTGGAACAATGAAAGGATTGTTTCGTGGCTCTCGCTATGACCTAAAAACTCGTTTTTCACTTTCTCGGCGGTCACGTAGTTGTCACGCCGCTGCATTTCGTGGTAAATGGTATTCAGGGAAGAACGTATGTCGTCCAAAAGGGCGTTTATCCTCCCGGCATCCCTGCCTTTGGCTTTGCCCGCAGCAATGCTCCAGTTGTCGGGCTGGATGCTCTGTTTCGTACTGAACTGGCAAAGTTTGCCGTCTATGGTGATGCGTGCCATAATCATAACCTCGCCGTTTTTCTTTTCAGAACCTTTCTTCAATAAAAAAAGAACCTTGAATGTCGATTTCATAACTCAAAATTTTTAATTGCAAAATTAGTTTTTACCTCTCGTTTTCGAGTTATGCAGACTATGGACTAATATAGTCATTATCAGGTCATTTATGGACAATTCGTTACCGTTTTTGTCCGGTAGGGAACAGGTAAGATTTAGTAACGAAACTTTGTCTTTTACCGTACTTTTGAAGTCTTGGAAGCAGGACTTTCGGGCAATAAAAAAAAGCCACAAATCATTGATTTGTAGCTTTTTGTCCGTTTGCTGACCATTTCTGTCCAGCACGTTCAGCGGAGAGACAGGCTCTCGAACCTACATATTCAAGAAATATCATAAAATTGCAAATCATTAATAATCAAGCACTATTTGGAGTACATAGTAAATCTAAATCTTTCTGAATATCTTTTGCTATTCCAAATATTGGGTGTATATTTGGGTGTAGAATTTCAAACACACCCAATTATGAATATCAAACGAAACATCATTTTTGCATTGGAAAGCCGGAAGAAGAACGGTGTGCCAATCGTGGAGAACGTGCCTATCCGTATGCGTGTCATATACGCAAGTCAGCGCATTGAGTTTACAACGGGTTACCGCATTGATGTAGCCAAGTGGGATGCTGACAAGCAGCGAGTGAAGAACGGGTGTACCAACAAACTAAAGCAAAGTGCATCTGAAATCAATGCCGATCTGCTGAAATACTATACCGAAATTCAAAACGTGTTCAAGGAATTTGAGGTACAGGAAGCCATGCCCACTACCCAACAGCTAAAGGACGCATTCAACCTGCGGATGAAAGATACAAGTGAAGACCAGGAAGACGTAAAGATAAGTTTTTGGGAGGTATTCGATGAATTTGTAAAAGAATGCGGCAACAGAATAACTGGACTGAATCCACATACGAAAAGTTTGCAGCCGTTAAAAATCACCTCAAGGAGTTCAAGGAAGATTTAACCTTTGAATATTTCAATGAATTCGGACTGAAACGAATATGTCAATTTCCTGCGCGACAAAAAGGATATGAGGAACAGTACCATCGGTAAACAAATGGGATTCCTCAAATGGTTCCTGCGGTGGAGCTTCAAGAAAGACTATCACCAGAATATAGCATACGATACGTTCAAACCGAAATTGAAAACCACCCCCAAGAAGGTAATCTTCCTGACATGGGAAGAACTGAACAGACTTAAAGACTATCAGATACCCAAAGACAAACAGTATCTGGAACGTGTCCGGGATGTTTTCCTGTTCTGTTGCTTTACCAGTCTGCGTTATTCAGATGTTCGCAACCTAAAGAGAAGTGATGTCAAGTCCGACCATATAGAAGTCACCACCGTTAAAACGGCAGATAGTCTGAGTATTGAACTGAACAAGTACAGTAAAGCCATACTTGAAAAATACAAGGACATCCATTTTGAAAACCACATGGTATTGCCTGTTATCAGCAATCAGAAAATGAATGATTATCTGAAAGAACTGGGAGAACTGGCAGAAATTAACGAACCTATACGTGAAACCTACTATAAAGGGAATGAGCGCATAGATGAAGTTACCCCGAAATACGCATTGCTCAGTACTCATGCAGGAAGAAGAACATTCATCTGTAATGCGCTGGCTCTAGGTATTCCGGCACAGGTTGTAATGAAATGGACAGGACACAGTGATTATAAAGCCATGAAGCCCTACATTGACATAGCCGATGATATTAAGGCTAATGCAATGAACAAGTTTAACCAACTATAAAAGTATCAGTCTGTTTCACAGATTATCCATTATTAGAGTTATCTTTGTTAAGTAATAGTTAGTAATATGGAAAATAACAACGAACATAATATAAAGAAAGGTCATTTTGATGCCTTTGTCCATGCTGTCGGTTCGGAAATAGAACAGGCACAAGTCCGGCTCATTACCGCAGCCAATGCCCAGATGTTGTTCCATTACTGGAAAATGGGCAATTATATACTGTACCACCAAAACCTGCATGGCTGGGGTGGTAAAATTATCAAGAAGTTGGCACAGGCAATCAGATTCAATTATCCTGAAAAGAAGGGATATTCGGAGCGTAATCTTACTTATATGTGCCAGTTTGCCCGTTTATATCCGTTAAATGTACTTCGTAGTTTTATTGAAACAGATTCAATACTGTCAGTCCCTAATATTCAAAACATTACTAATGAAGTCCTTAAACTCAACAGCGGGCAATTTACGCAGGAGCTTACTGCGCAAATACAATCAGCTGATAATCAATCTTTAGAAATTACGCAGGAGGTTCCTGCGCAATTTCAGAATGTAGAAAAAACAGTAGCAACCATCTATAAAATAAAAATAGAGGATATAGAAGATTTATTCTTGGCGTCACCGATTGCAAGAATAAATTGGGCAAGCCATATGGTCATACTCAATAATCCGCTACCATTAGGTGTAAGGTATTGGTATATGAAACAATCTGTAGAAATGGGTTGGAGCAGTAATGTGCTGAAAATGCAGATTGAAAGTAATCTGTATGACAGACAAATCAAGAGTAACAAGGTAAACACTTCACTGCCAACACTTCCGGCACCTCAAAGCGATCTTGCCAATTATCTGTTAAAAGACCCGTATATCTTTGACTTGGCAGGAGCAAAGGAAAAGGCTGACGAAAGGGATATAGAAGAACAGTTGGTAAAGCATGTAACCCATTACTTGCTGGAAATGGGTAACGGCTTTGCTTTTGTTGCCAGACAAAAACATTTCCAGATTGGGGACAGTGACTTTTTCGCCGACCTGATTCTATATAATATCAAGCTCCACGCCTATGTCGTCGTGGAATTGAAAGCAACGCCATTCAAACCGGAATATGCAGGGCAGTTAAATTTCTATATCAATGTTGTAGATGATAAACTGAGGGGAGAAAATGATAACAAAGACCATCGGTCTTTTGCTGTGCAGGGGTAAGGATGAGGTCGTGGCACAATATGCCTTGGCTGGATATGACCAGCCGATAGGTATCAGCGACTATCAATTGAGCAAGGCAGTACCCGAAAATCTGAAATCTGCCCTACCGAGTATAGAAGAAGTGGAAGAAGAACTGACCTTATTCCTTGACAAGGACAAGAACCCATAATATAAAGTATATGGCAGGAAAGATACAGACGATGATTCCCCAATATGGAGAACTTAACAGAATATACAGAGACTATATAGATAATTACGCTTTTTCTTTTGACAGGCAGAAATTCATATCGGATTTCTATCAGGAGTATAATGACATGAAATCCTTTGAAGCCGCTATCCTTGACTGGTGCTTGACAAGCAAAAAGAGCAATACACCTTGATACTCAACAGTCTGAAAACTGAAATAGAAAAGAGCATACAGGCTTATGAGATACGCCCGTTAAGTGACAGAGCCATAGAACGTGCTTGCTATCAGCACATGGAAAGGTATTCTCAGGAAATTGAAGCCCAGCTGGATGTTACAAGAAGTCTGAGCAAGCCGCTGAATGAAGCCAACAACAGGTATGATTCCATTGGTTACAGGGAGCATACAGCCGAAGAGGAAAAACAGGCAGAGAAAGAATATGAACGCTGCAAGGCTGAATATGACAGGGAAAAAGCCAAACTGAACAAACTCTATGACCAGCAAAAGGCTACAAGAACAGAGGCATTCCAATATATGAAGAACTGTTGTGCGGACATATACCGTCAAAGCTGCCTTTTTCTGGATATATTGAAGAAATACATTCCTGACGGAAAGCAAGAGAATAAATCAAGCGAGCCAATCAGTCAGCAGGAAACGACAGAAGAACAACAGGAATATTTCAGCATGAAATTACTTTCGCTCATTCATGAGGTGTGCAAAGGAGAACAGTTCGAAGAAATTTCCGCACCAGATTTCTATGCCAATATGAATCTTCACCCCTGCAACTGTAAGCTGAAAATAAAACCGAGAGAGAAAATACGTGTATGCTATCTGATATTCCTGATGAGCGAGAAACTCTCCAAACAGGACAGGGACAAATGGAAAGACAGAATACTGAAACTGCTGGATATTGACGACAGCTACTACAAATCCAAGTACAAGGAGCCTGTTTCAGATTTCCCCAGTGACAGCAACCAAAATTTCGCCAAGGAAATGGAACATATATTCAGATAATCCGTGATATATCCTGATACTTTACGAAAGTTCCACTTTTACCACTCAAAATAATTTTTGAGTGGTATTTTGTTTTCTGATATTCAATAAGATACAATGATATTCAGTTTGTACCGTCCCCATCCTTACCACTCATAACCCTACCTAATTTTGCATCGTTCGAGAACAGAAATAACAGCCAGTGCGCAGGGCTGATTGTTTAACGACTAAATAGATTGGACGATGACAAATATCCAAGAATTATTATCAAAACCCGTCTGGCAAATGACAGGCGAAGAATTCATATTCCTGAGTAAGCACGCTTCAGGTCAGGCCGAAGCATTGCCGCAACCCGTTACAGACACGGAAAAGAAGTATGTGTACGGAATACTCGGTATAGCCAAACTGTTCGGGTGCAGTCTGCCCACTGCCAACCGCATAAAGAAAAGCGGTAAGATAGACAAGGCGATTACCCAGATAGGGCGCAAGATTATAGTTGATGCAGAACTGGCTCTTGAACTTGCCGGAAAGAAAACAGGAGGACGGAAATAATGGGAGGTATGCTTATGGACTATATGAGAGAAATAAAGGAAATATCTGCAGAACAGGCGATAATCCTTTGGCAAGCCTCACGTCTGAGCCTATCGAAAATCTATGAGAAAGCACCTGAGATTTTAAAAGTGCAAGGTTCGGTCATTGGCACACTGGGCAATTTCAGTGCATCCATAGGCAAAGCCAAAAGTAAAAAGACTTTCAATGTGTCGGCTATTGTAGCCGCCTCATTGAAAAACGGTACGGTACTACGGTATGTGGCAGAACTTCCGGAGAACAAAAGGAAAGTCCTTTATGTGGACACGGAACAAAGCATTATCACTGCCTGAAAGTCATGAAACGTATTTTACGGCTGGCCGGTCTTCCTGATGACAGGGACAATGAACATCTGGAGTTTCTCGCTTTGAGGAAATACACGCCCGAACAGCGCATCAGGATTGTCGAACAGGCTATCTATAATACACCGGACATAGGGCTTGTAATCATAGACGGCATCCGTGATATGGTATATGACATCAACAGTCCGGGAGAATCGACACGCATCATATCCAAGTTGATGCAGTGGACGGATGACAGGCAAATACACATCCATACGATACTCCACCAGAACAAAGGCGATGAAAACGCAAGAGGGCATATCGGTACGGAGCTGAACAACAAGGCGGAAACCGTTCTTCTCGTGGAAAAGGACAAGAGCAACGGGGATATAAGCAATGTTTCGGCCATGCACATACGTGCAATGGATTTCGAGCCTTTCGCTTTCCGTATCAACGACAATGCATTGCCTGAACTCATAGAGGGGTACAGACCCGAAGCGAAGAAACCCGGAAGACCGGAAGAGGAAAAGTTCGACCCTTACAGGCATATTACCGAACAACAGCACCGCATAGCACTAGAAGCGGCTTTCGGACTGAAAGAGGAATACGGCTACAAGGATCTGGAAACCGCCTTAATCAAGTCTTATATGTCAGTAGGTGTAAAACTGAACCATCAAAAGGCGGTATCACTTATCACCATGCTCCGGAACAAACGGATGATAGTACAGGAGAACGGCAGGAAATACACGTTCAAGCCAGACTTTCACTATTAGACCGTCTAACCTGTAATCACTTCACTTTATTCGGCAGGTCTATATATTAAGGATAAAGCGAAGCGATTGCAGAGAATGTAAAACCGCTTCACTTATTACCGTATCCTATATATACGAAAATAAAGTGAAGTGATTATACAGACCGTACTTCATAAAAAAGGTACGGGCGAAAAAGAGAAATAAATATTCCAACCATTATTCAAACACTCATCTTATTATGGATATACAAACAGCAAAACAAATCAGGATAGCGGATTTTCTGTACAGTTTGGGACATTCTCCCGTCAAGCAGCAAGGTATCAACCTGTGGTATAAATCCCCGTTACGGGAAGAGACAGAGCCCTCGTTCAAAATAAATACCGAACGCAACCAATGGTATGATTTTGCAATTGGTAAAGGTGGAAATATCATTGCACTGGCACAGGAACTCTACTATTCCGACTATGTACCTTATCTTCTACAGAAAATCGAGGAACAGACTCCGCACATCCGTCCCGTATCTTTCTCTTTTGGCAAGCAGTCATTTTCCGAACCGAGTTTTCAGGAGTTGGACATTGTACAGCTGACTTCTCCTGCCCTGCTTGCCTATCTACAGGAAAGAGGGATAAACACGGCACTGGCGAAAAGAGAATGTAAGGAAGCCCGTTTCACCCACAACGGCAAACGTTATTTCGCCATTGCTTTTCCGAACATATCGGGTGGATATGAAATCCGCAACCGATATTTCAAGGGATGTATCGCACCAAAAGAAATATCCCATATCAGACAGTCAGGAAAGCCAAGGAGTGCATGTTACGTTTTTGAGGGATTTATGGATTACCTTTCCTTTCTGACCTTAAGACTGGAAAGCTGTCCGCAATCACCCGACTTCGACAGACAGGATTACATAGTTCTTAATTCCGTAGCCAATGTTCCCAAGGCACTCTATCCGTTGGGAAGCTATGAGCGCATCCACTGTTTCTTTGACAATGACCGTGCAGGAATGGAAGCAATACAGCAAATCAGAAAGGAGTATGATGCTACCCGGTATATACGTGACGCCTCGCAAATCTACAGTGGATGTAAAGATCTGAACGAATATTTACAGAAACGAATAGCCGATAGGAAAGAGCAAGCGCAATCTGTCAAAAAGAGGAATGATACACTATCCAAGAAACCGAAAGGCTTCCGGTTATAGCCCACTATAACTACACGCTTCGCTTTCGTAGTTGTGGGCTCTCCCGAGGGGATTAGGGCTTTGCCTAATGACCCACTCAGGGCGTTTCACCCCTGAGAACCCCGAGCAAAGAGTGACCCTCTCTTTGCAATCTCCGCTTATGGGTTACCCCTAAGAACCCCTCTGCGAAAGCGAGCAGAATAATCAATTGCAAACAAAGAAAAGAAGCTATGGCAACAAAATCAAGCATACATATCAAGCCTTGCAACATCGCATCGAGCGAGGCGCACAACCGAAGGACTGCCGAGTATATGCGTAATATCGGGGAGTCCAGAATCTATGTCGTTCCCGAACTTTCCACCGATAACGAACAGTGGATAAATCCCGACTTCGGCACTCCCGAACTGCGGACGCACTATGACAATATCAAGCGGATGGTCAAGGAAAAGACCGGACGTGCCATGCAGGAAAAGGAAAGGGAACGCAAGGGAAAGAATGGAAAGATTATCAAGGTGGCGGGATGTTCACCCATCCGTGAAGGAGTATTGCTTATCAGACCGGACACCACACTGGCTGATGTACGCAAATTCGGTGAAGAGTGCCAAAGACGCTGGGGCATCACTCCGCTACAGATTTTCCTGCATAAAGACGAAGGGCATTGGCTGAACGGTCAGCCGGAAGCAGAAGACAAGGAGAGCTTCCAAGTCGGTAACAGATGGTTCAAACCAAATTATCATGCTCATGTCGTATTCGACTGGATGAACCATGAAACTGGAAAGAGCCGAAAGCTCAATGACGAGGATATGGCAACCATGCAGACCCTTGCTTCCGATATTCTCCTGATGGAACGTGGACAGGCAAAAGCTGTCACAGGTAAAGAGCATCTGGAACGAAATGATTTCATCATTGAGAAGCAGAAAGCCGAACTGCAACGTATAGAGGAAACCAAGCGACACAAGGAACAACAAGTAAGCCTTGCCGAACAGGAACTCAAACAGGTAAAAGCAGAGATACGCACGGACAAACTAAAGAAAACAGCCACCAATGCTGCTACCGCCATAGCAAGCGGTGTAGGTTCTCTTTTCGGAAGCGGTAAGCTGAAAGAACTGGAACATCACATCGAGCAGCTACATCAGGAAATTACCAAACGGGACAAAGCTACTGATGAATTAAAAATTCAGATACAACAAATACAGGAACAGCATAGCAGACAAATTCGTAATCTTCAAAGATACATAATCAAGAACTTGAAGCCAAAGACAAGGAAATATCACGATTGAGCACCTTGCTTGAAAAAGCCCACAAATGGTTTCCCATGTTCAAAGAGATGTTGAGAATGGAAAAATTATGCGCTGTTATCGGGTTTACCAAAGACATGATAGAAAACCTCTTGACAAAGAAAGAATCCATACAATGTAGTGGCAAAATTTATTCCGAAGAACACAGGTGGAAATTTGACATCAAGAATGATATTTTTAGGGTTGAGAAACATCCGATGGATAGTGGTAAGCTTATGCTGACCATAAACCGACAACCCATAGTACAATGGTTTAAGGAACAATGGGAAAAGTTACAGCAGAATCTACGTAACTCGGTGCAGAGAGAGCAAAAATCCAGAGGATTTAGAATATAGAATAGCCTATTATTAATAAAATCAAGTATCTATGCATCCAAACAGATTGTTTTTATTACAGAATCAAAATCCTAAGAATTTATAAAAAATGAAGCCTAAAGAAGTTTTGGAAAAATGGATAGATTGCTTTAACAAAGCAGATGCTTATCATATAGCAGAGCTGTATGCTACTAATGCAGTAAATCATCAAGTCGCAAACGAACCAATAATTGGTAAAGAATCAATCTACAAAATGTTTGTGAATGAATTTGCCACTGCTAAAATGGTTTGTATGGTGGAAAATATTTTTGAAGATGGCGAATGGGCTATCATGGAATGGAAAGACTCTCTTGGACTTCGTGGATGCGGATTTTTTCATGTAAAAGATAACAAAATCGTCTTTCAAAGAGGGTATTGGGATAAACTTTCATTCTTGAAGCAACACAATCTTCCAATTGAATAAGTACTATCAGAATACGGACTGGGAAATTGAAATACCCAGTCCGAGTTATATAATGAATTTTACTTGTTAAACTATTTAAAGTCAGTTGGATAACAAACCATACCTTTCACATTCTCAGTAGCTCCAGGTATTAATTCAGCCACCATGCAATATTCATGAGAGACTTCGAAAGGAAATTCAATTCCTAAATCGATAGCCTTGCGATAGCCAAATCGAGGATAATACTCTTTATGCCCCAATACGACTGCTGTGCCGTAACCCAAAAGTGCTGCCCTCTGATGGGCTTACTGAATCAACATCCCCCCCCAATTCCCTTACGCTGGAATTCCGGCAAGACTGCCAATGGAGCTACACTCAGGGATGTGACAGACTGGGTGTCACTATCTATCTTTACTTCTGTAAGTAAGATATACCAGACAATTTGTTTTTCTGTCATTTTCTTGTTCTTATCTAATTGTTAGGCTCATTGTTGTTATACATTGTTTAATTATAGATAAATCGTGAATATCCTTCTCTCTTAAATCGTAGCCCGAATGGAATACTTGTTGCCCTTTTGCAGAAATGCAAGGGATGCTTCTGCCTTCAAAGACTGCTGTTCCAAAATAGTCCGGTTGAAATTCATACCAGCCTCCATCCAAGTCGGCTTGTTTGGAAGTGCCGTCCGCATTCAAGACAAAAGGATGGATATCAATATAGCCTAATTCTTTGCTATACAGTTCCACACGGGTGGGCAACCAATTTGTTTCAATTTGATATCCTCTCTCCTGCAAAAGATCAAGGAGTTGGTCTGTATAATTGGCATCAAAATCAATGTCAATATCTCTATGCAAGCGGGTTTGCTGTCCGTACAAGACATCCACTCCCCAGCCTCCATCCAACCAAAACTGCATGTCCAGGCTTTCCAACAAGTCCAAAACTTGAAATAACTCTGTAATCGTAGTGTGTTCTTTCTTTGTCATATAATAATTCTTTAATAAATAATACTATGCGTAATTATCCAACTGCTTGATTGAAGAAATAAAATTTGCACCCACTCCAATCAGAAAGATAACCCATCCGCTGATCATAAAGACGGATGTGATACCCCATGCTTCCACCCAATATCCTGAAGCTACGATACCCAGCATTGATGGAAAGGTACTCAAACTAAAGATGAGAGAAAAAGTCCGTCCAAGCATGTCCGAAGCCAAGTTCTGCTGAATAATAGCGATGAAAAGCGCATGGTAAATGGAATAGGCTATGCTCCTGTAAATGTTAGGCAAACAAAACCTATAAATGCGCTTGATGGTAAATAACTGGCGCTAATCAGATACAATCCCAATATCACATAAGCCGTATGCATCACTAATGTTTGCTTGCTTTTCAAAGCCTTACAGGCAAGTACTAAACCGCCCAACAATGCCCCTGAGCCCCAACCCATTTCCACAACTCCCATTTGCAAAATGTTTCCGTTGAAATGCAGAAGCGTCATAAAAGGAAATAACGTAAAAACAGGACATAAGGACAAAAAGTCACCAGCGTAAAGCATACGAATAAAGGCAAAATGCCCATTGTACGCCGCAAGGTATGCCAACATTCCGTCAGTTCTTTTTTGAAATCTGGAAGAACTTTCGTTTTTTGAAGAGAAGGAATCTGGACACAAAGTAAGGTCAGACAAGCAGCAACAGCTCCGATCACATCTATGAGCAGAATATACTGTATGGGAAGCCAAACAACGAGGCTTGCCCCTACAACGGGGGCTATCACCTCACTGAAGGATTGAATGGAATGGTACAAACCTGATACCCTGACAAGATGGTGCTTGGGAACCAGTAGAGGGATGCTTGCCTGTAAAGCAGGTGCATGAAACGTACTGCCTATTGAACGACAAGCAGTCAATAGATAAAAAAAAGAAAGGTCTTTATAACCCTTGGTTATCACAATAAAAAGACATAGGGTACAGAACGCGATGAACAAGTCCGAATAAAACATCGTTTTCTTTCGATTCCATCTGTCAACATAGACCCCGGCAAACAAGCCTAATACAAATTGTGGTAAAAATCCAGCTAAAATAGCCAGAGATAAAGCTGTCGGGGATTTAAATTCGTTGCTAATCCAAAAAATAATGGAGAAGCCAACAATCGTACTTGTTAAAATAGATATGAGTTGGCCTATTCCTATCACGGCCAAAGTTGATTTCCAATGATTCATTGTGCTAATATTTCATGCGTTTATAGATAAGTACTTTCGTACATTAAGCAAAACGAAATTCTATCCACACAAAAAACTTGTATTATAATCCACTCCTGACGTTGGAATACAATAACAAATACTTTCAGGACGATGTAAAGTCCTGAAAAATCAAAAGTGAATGGATAGATAAATATTAGTCTTTTCTCATCGGATTCTTTTAATATCGCTACTCTTTTATTATGTAGTGGTTGTATTATCTTAAATAAAACAAAAACACCCGACTTTACATTCTTGGGTGCAAAACTGGGTGCTTGTTTTGCAATCTGCTGATTTTCAGCGTTTATTGCGGAGAGAGAGGGATTCGAACCCCGGGTACCTCGCGGTACAACGGTTTTCAAGACCGCCGCAATCGACCACTCTGCCACCTCTCCAAAACTCTTTTGTAAGAGTGCTTCCTTTCAAAAGCGATGCAAAGGTACGTAAAATTTTGTAATAAGCAAGCATTTGGGTAAAAAAAAGTTTTTAGAGAGGTGGCTTTTGATAATAAATACATATCTTTGTAAAATTAATAACACTTAGAAAACTTGATTATGAATAAGGCGATTATTACTGTAGTAGGTGGAGATACAGTGGGTATCATAGCAAAGGTATGTTCTTATCTTGCTAAAAATAATGTAAACATATTGGATATTTCTCAGACTATTGTTCAGGAGTATTTTAATATGATGATGATTGTAGATCTGGCGAATATAGAAAAGCCTTTCGAGCAAATAGTAACTGACTGGTAGAAGCCGGAAATGAAATCGGAGTACAGGTGAAATGCCAGCGTGAGGAAATATTCAATAAAATGCATCGTATCTAAAAAACAGTATTGCTATGATTAATATATCCGAGGTTCTCGAAACCAATAAGATGATAGAGAAAGAAAATCTGGATGTACGTACCATTACTATGGGAATAAACTTGTTGGACTGTGCCGACAGTAATCTGGATGTTCTCTGTCAGAATATATATAATAAGATGACCCGCTTTGCTAAAAATCTGGTAAAAACGGGAGAGGATATTGCCAAGGAGTATGGAATTCCTATCGTAAACAAACGTATTTCTATTACTCCTATAGCATTGGTTGGCGGTACTGCATGCCATACTCCGGATGATTATGTAAAGATAGCACAGACATTAGACCGGGTTGCAGAAGAATTGGGAGTGAATTTTATCGGAGGATATTCTGCTATTGTTTCGAAAGGCATGACCCGAAGCGATGAATTGCTTATTCGTTCTATTCCTAAGGCTTTGGCTTGTACGGAACGTATTTGCAGCTCAGTGAATGTGGGATCGACTAAAACAGGCATCAATATGGATGCTGTTCGCCTTATGGGAGAAATAATCAAGGAGACTGCGGAATTGACTAAGGAGCGTGATTCTTTGGGATGTGCTAAACTGGTCGTATTGTGTAATGCTCCCGATGATAATCCATTTATGGCAGGAGCTTTTCATGGAGTATCGGAAGACGATGCTATTATAAATGTTGGTGTCAGCGGACCGGGCGTTGTGAAATACGCATTGGAACAAGTACGTGGTGAAGGTTTTGAGGTACTTTGTGAAACTATCAAGCGTACAGCCTTTAAGATTACACGTGTCGGACAGCTGGTTGCACAGGAAGCTTCTCGCCGTTTGGGCGTTCCTTTCGGTATCATTGATTTGTCACTTGCTCCAACTCCGGCTATTGGTGATAGTGTAGCCGAAATATTACAGGAGATTGGTTTGGAACATCCGGGAGCACCTGGAACCACAGCTGCTCTTGCTTTGTTGAACGATCAGGTAAAGAAAGGTGGAGTAATGGCTTCATCGTATGTTGGAGGACTAAGTGGAGCATTTATTCCTGTCAGTGAAGATCAGGGTATGATAAATGCGGTAGAAGCCGGTGCTTTAACTTTGGAAAAACTGGAGGCGATGACTTGTGTTTGTTCAGTAGGTTTGGATATGATTGCTATCCCAGGAACTACATCTGCTGCAACTATTTCGGGTATTATTGCCGATGAAACAGCTATTGGTATGATTAACCAGAAAACCACCGCCGTGCGTATTATTCCTGTAGTGGGTAAAGAGGTTGGTGATACTGTTGAGTTTGGTGGATTGCTGGGATATGCTCCTGTGATGCCTGTCAACCGTTTTAGCTGTGAGGCTTTTGTAAATCGTAAGGGACGTATTCCTGCGCCGATTCATAGCTTTAAAAATTAATTATTGCTTTTTATATGAGAGATCAGCCGGATTCGATAGAAAAGAATTCGGCTGATTTTTTTGTTTCGAGAGACAAGCGAGTCTTTATATTTCAATAATAAAATGCAATTAATTATTTTACTTGTGTGTTTTATTTGGTCTTCTGAAAGTATTTTGAAGGCAGGTTAAGATCTTATTTGAAAAGGAATTATAAAACTATCGGGGTATTTCTAAATGTTATCATTATTTATTGGTTAAAAATGAAAATATTTTACTGATATTCTTGCTGATTTTAAAATTAAATTCTTTCTTTGCGGAAAACAAAAATAAACTTTAACTAAACCTGTTAAAGTCAATTATTGTATTTAATTATTGCATCCGGGTGATAATAATACTTTGATAGTTAACCTTAATTTTTTTATGAAAAAGAATCAATTTTGTCGGGAGGTGAACTCTCCTTGGACAAGGAGACTTTTACACTCTGTCCCCATTGCCCTTAGTTTGTTTGTCGCAATTAGTTCTGCAGCAGAAGCAATGGCTGCGAATGTTACTGAAGTTTCTGTATCTCAGTAAGTTACAGAATTTACTGGTACTGTTGTCGATGTAAATGGTGATCCGTTGATTGGAGTAAATGTAGTAGAAAAAGGTACTGAAAATGGTGCTATAACGGATTTTGAAGGAAACTTTTCTTTAAGCTTATCATCTCCGAATGCTGTTTTAGTTTTTTCTTATATAGGCTATGTATCACAGGAGGTTTCGGCTAAAAATCAAAATGGTGCAAAGATAGTCCTGAAAGAAGATACTGAAACTTTGGATGAAGTTGTTGTTATTGGTTATGGAGCTGTTCGTAAGGCTGATGTAGCAGGAGCGGTTGCTGTACTTGATAATAAAAGCTTTAAGGATTCAGCCTATAACGCAGGTTTCGGATGCTTTGCAAGGACGTGTTTCTGGTGTACAAGTGGAAAACAGTGGTGTGCCAGGCGGTAGCGTAAAGATTCGTGTGCGCGGTTCTGGTTCTATTAATAAAAGTAATGATCCTTTGTATGTAGTGGATGGTATTGTACGGGAAAGTGGTTTGGATGGCATTAATCCAGAGGATATACAGTCTATGCAAGTCTTAAAAGATGCTTCTTCTACAGCTATCTATGGTTCTCGTGGTTCAAACGGTGTTGTATTGGTTACGACTAAGACAGGGTTGGCTGGAGCTACTCAAGTAACTTTGGATGCCTCGTTTGGAGTTGCAAATGTATATAAACGCTATGATTTGCTATTCACGTGAATATGCTCAGGCTTTGGTCGATGCTGGAAAGAAAACGCAAGATGAGATGTCTGTTTATTTGAATGGTACGAATCCAGGAATAGACTGGCAGGATGAAATTTTCCGTACAGGTATTACTCAGAATTATAAAGTAGCGGTATCGTCAGGTAATGATAGACTCAGTTCTATTTGTCCGGCAACTATATGGGACAGACTGGAGTTGTAATAGAGTCGAAGAATGAACGCTATCAGGCTAAAGCTAATGTTACGTCACAAGTTACTCCATGGCTGCATGTGACGGCAGATGTCAATGCTTCGCATAATATACGTAAAGGAGGATCTTTTGCTACTGGAAAAGATAATCCGATCTGGATTGCCATGAACTATTCTCCTACTATGCAGATGATGGATGGTAATAATTATGCGAAGGATCCTATTAACTCCATAGCCAGCAATCCTGTAGGTATTTTGCGTTTGCAAGGTGGAGAAACTATGACTGATGTGTTTACCGGACACGTAGATTTGCGTTTTAATCTTGCAAAAGGACTGACTTTTACGACAACTAACGGTGTTGACTATTACGATGCCAAATCATACAGTTTTTCTTCTAAACGGGTGAATCCGTCGAACAGCATGGGAAATAGTGATACCTACCGTATGATGTTGCAGAGTTCTAATAACTTTACTTACATGGGTAAGTGGAATAAGCACTCGCTGACATCTACTGCCGTATACGAAGTAACGAAGTATGAGGAACGTCTGATGAATATTTCCGGAAAAAATCTTTTGACGGAATCTGTCGGTTGGTGGGATGCAAGTATGGCTCAAAGCCGCGATGTAAGTAATGGTATACAGAACTGGGCACTGGTTTCCGGAGTAACGCGTGTGATGTATAATTATAACGACCGTTATCAGCTGACAGGTACTTTCCGTGCTGACGGTTCTTCTCGCTTCTCTAAAAATAAATGGGGATTCTTTCCTTCTGTAGCTGCTGCCTGGACTATCAGTAATGAAAAGTTCATGAAGAATGTCAAGGCTGTACAAGACTTGAAACTGCGTGCTAGTTTTGGTATCGTGGGTAATCAGGCTATTGATCCGTATTCTACTTTAGGACTGATGACGCAGACTAAATATAATTTTGGAACAAGCAGTGACTATGTCGGTTATTGGCTAATGATATTGCAACTCCTGAACTTACATGGGAAAAGACTCGCCAGTTTGATGTTGGTCTGGATTTTTCAATGTTCAATCACCGTTTGTCAATGAGTGTCGATTACTTTGATAAGCGCACTACCGATGCTTTGCTTAAAAAGACAATGCCTAATTATAAAGGTGGTGCAAGTTATTGGGTGAATGATGGAGAAATCAGTAACCGAGGTGTAGATATATCACTGACTGCACATTTGATTCAGCATAAGAATTTTACCTGGTCGACAACTGTAAACAGAACTTATCTGAAGAATCGTGTAGAAAAACTTGCTGGAGGTGAAAACTATTATTTCTTCGGCTCAAAGCCGGCTTCAGGTATGGTGGATGAGGCTAGTATCATTAAGCCGGGATATGCAATCGGATCTTTCTATGGTTATATCTGGACAGGGCTTGATGAATCTGGTAAGGATACTTATCAGGATATGGATAATAGCGGAACAATTGATGGATCCGATCGTCGGGTTATCGGAAAGGCAACTCCTGACTTTACTGTAGGATGGAATAATACATTGACTTACAAAAATTGGGATCTTAACTTATTCTTCAACGGAGCCTTCGGAGCTGACAGATTGAATCTGGCACGTTTTACAATGGCTTCAATGGTAGGCGATTCTCGTTTTATTACATTACGTGAGGCTTATACTGATAATTTTGATAAGGTGGGACAGTCGGCTATATATCCGGGGCTGAAGGTGGCTGGAAATAATTATCAGGCTGTATCTACCAAGTGGGTTGAAGATGCTAGCTATGTAAGACTGGAAAATATCAGTTTATCGTATAATCTGTCGAAAAAAGTAACAAAGTTTGCCGATATCCGTTTGACGCTAAGCTGCCAGAATCTCTTTACTATTACCGGTTATAAGGGTATGGATCCGGTTGGAACAACTTTCTCTAATGATAATGTGGATGTGGATGCAGGTATTGATATGGGAGCTTATCCTACTCCTCGTACTTTTACCTTCGGTGTGCGCATGAACTTTTAACCTTTAATCAAATTGATATGAAAACAAAGATATTTCTGGGCTGTATCATGGCAGCTTCATTGATAACTGTTTCCTGTTCGGACTTGCTTCAGGAAAATCCTCAGGGAAAACTTACTCCAGAAGGTTATTTCAGTACACAGGAAGAACTGGATATGAGTGTATATTCGTTGTACAGTAAAGTAAATTATTCACAAACTCGTACCAATCCTCAGTATCCTCAGTGGCAGGGAGATGATATTACGACCAATCCGGAAAGTAACAAGCAGGCCGCTGCAGAAATTGACCGTTTTGCTCCAGTGAACTCTAATAAAGGAGTAAAAGATTGCTGGTCCGACCATTATGCAATTATAAAAGCTGCTAATTTTATTATACAGAACGCTTCGAAAACTCCTACTGATGCTGCATCGCTGAATCAGGCTATAGGTCAGGCTAAGTTCTGGCGTGCTTATGCTTATTTTACGTTGGTACGCCTTTTCGGAGATATTCCATTGACACTGACCAATGAAAACGATGATTTCACTATGAAACCTAGCAGTGTAGAACAGGTGTACGAGCAAATTGTAGCCGACCTTACTTCGGATGAATGTGAAGGACTACCCGCAAGTTATAAGAATGCACCGGCTTTTTTGAATGGTGTAAATGTATATGTAACCAAACAAGCAGTAGAGGCTACGCGTGCTGCTGTGTATATGGCTATGGCCGGATGGCCTTTAGGGAAAGGAACTGCTTATTATAAAAAAGCAGCCGATGAAGCCAAGAAGGTGATAGAAGGTGAACGTAATGGAATATATGATATTCGTATGGATGAGAATTTTTACGATGTATATGCCATGAGTAATAACTATAATAAGGAAACCATTCTTGGAATTAATTATTCTCCAAATGTAGACTGGGTGCAAGATTCCCAACTTACTTCATGTGATCAGTTTGAATCACTTGGTGGATGGGGAGATGCATGGGGAGAAATCCGTTTCTGGCAGAAATTTCCGGAAGGTCCTCGCAAGGATGCCACTTATGACCCACAGATTCTGAAACCCAATAAAGATGGAAACGGGTATGAACTGCATAACTGGTATGACAAATCAGAAGACGGTTGGGTGATTCCGGAATGTCATCCGATGTTCAGCGTCTTTTCTGTAAACTGGGAACCGTCGACAAAGACTAATATTGATGCTCCGTATGATTATACGTTGCCTGCAAGTCAGAATATGTGTAATGGGCATCGTCATCGTCTGATACGCTATGCAGAAGTGAAACTGTGGTACGCAGAAGCTGCTGCCCGTGCGGGAGAAAGCGATTTGTCATTGGCAAAACAATGTCTGAAAGACGTGCGTAAGCGTGGAATGGTAGGTGATACCTATGGAACAAAGGAAAAAACGTATGAAGATGATGGAAAATGGCAAGTTATAAATGGAGTAAATATTGATGCAATGAATGCTTCACAGCTTGCTGAGGCTGCTTTAGAGGGACATGGATGGGAAGTTGCTGGTTATTGGGTTGCTATGGTAACTCGCCGGGCAGACCAGTTCCGTATGAAACTTCTACAGAAACGTTGAAGAACGTCAGGGCAATCCTGAAATTGAAATAGTGCCGGGAGTAAAGGTGAAAGAAGGTGTAGAAGTAAGCGGCTCATGGAATGATAAGATGGTATATATGCCTTATCCAGATACTGATTCGGCTAAAAATCCAAACCTTTAATTTAGAAGATGGTTTTCGGTTTTCAGTAAGGTATATTATATAATCGAGACTGTAGAGAGAGAAGGAGGTTCTGCCGGATAAAATGCCGGGGAACTTCCTCTTTTCGTGTTTTTACTGTAGCAGTAAGCTTTGGGGATTTTATAATAAATATTCGAGTTTGGAAAAATTGTTTAGGCGTAGCTTGGAAATGTATTAGAACACTGCTGGATTTGTGCTATCTTTGTGCCTGAAATATTTTAACCTGTATGACAGATTACTTGAATGAACTGAATGAAAGTCAGCGTGCTGCGGTGTTATACAATGATGGTCCTTCTCTTGTTATTGCAGGAGCCGGATCGGGAAAAACCCGTGTGCTGACTTATAAGATAGCTTATCTGCTGGATAACGGTTATGAGCCGTGGTCTATTCTTGCTCTGACTTTTACCAATAAGGCTGCACGTGAGATGAAGGAACGTATTGCGCGTCGGGTAGGAGCGGAACGTGCGCGATACTTATGGATGGGGACTTTCCATTCTATCTTTTCACGTATTTTGCGTACGGAAGCGGCTGCCATTGGTTTTTCTGCAAATTTTACTATTTATGATGCCGCCGATTCGAAAAGTCTGATCAAGGCCATTATCAAAGAAATGCAGCTGGACGATAAAGTGTATAAGCCGGGAGTGTACAGTCGCGTATCAGTAATGCCAAAAATCATCTGATGCTTCCCGATGCCTATGCTGCCAGTCGTGAACTTTATGAAAATGACCAGGCTGCTAAAATACCGGCTGTGCGCGATATTTACCGGAGATACTGGGAGCGTTGCCGGCAGAGTGATGCCATGGATTTTGACGACTTGCTAGTTTACACCTATATATTGTTTCAGACACATCCGGAACTGTGTGACAAGTATGCTTCTCGCTTCCGCTATGTTTTGGTAGATGAGTATCAGGATACTAACTATGCACAACATTGCATTGTACTGCAACTTACAGAAAAATATCGCCATGTCTGTGTTGTAGGTGATGATGCGCAGAGTATTTACTCTTTCCGCGGAGCAACATCGACAATATTCTGAAGTTTACAAGTTTATATAAGGATGCCCGCTTGTTTAAGCTGGAACAGAATTATCGTTCTACGCAGACCATTGTCAAGGCGGCAAACAGTCTTATAGAGAAAAACAGGGAGCAGATACGTAAGGAAGTTTTCTCTGAAAACGATAAGGGAGAACCTATTACGGTATTCAATGCTTACAGCGATGTGGAAGAAGGGGAGATTGTTGCAAACAAGATAGCCCAGCTCCGGACCAAAAAAGGATATTCATACGATGAATTTGCTGTATTGTATCGTACGAATGCCCAAAGCCGTATCTTCGAAGAGGCATTACGCAAGAGGGGAGTTCCTTACCGTATTTACGGAGGCTTGTCTTTCTATCAGCGTAAGGAAATAAAAGATGTGATAGCTTATTTCCGCTTGGCTGTCAATCCGAATGATGAGGAGGCTTTCAAGCGTGTTATCAATTATCCGGCAAGGGGGATAGGCAATACTACATTAAATAAGATTATTGATGCAGCCAATGTGCATAGAGTAAGCTTGTGGAAGGTGTTGAACGAACCGCTGACTTATGGAGTATCTTTGACGAAAGGCACTCACACCAAATTGCAGGCATTCCGTGATTTGATTGCCGGATTTGTAGAAGCGGTTTCGCATACCGGAGCCTACGAGTTGGGAAAAGACATTGTCCGTCAGTCGGGTATCATCAATGATATTTATCAGGACCGTTCGCCTGAGAATTTGAGCCGGCAGGAAAACATTGAAGAATTGATAAACGGTATGCACGATTTCTGTGCCGGTCGGGAAGAAGAAGGCAATACGCATATCCTGCTTACTGATTATTTGTCGGAAGTGTCGTTGCTTACTGATCAGGACAGTGAAGGGCTGATGATGCACCCAAGGTGACATTGATGACCATTCATTCGGCAAAGGGACTGGAGTTTAAGAATGTTTTTGTTGTAGGCTTGGAGGAAAATTTGTTTCCTAGTCCGATGGCTGGCGATTCATACAAGCAGCTTGAGGAAGAACGCCGGTTGTTTTATGTAGCTATTACCCGTGCGGAAGAACACTGTTTTCTGTCGTTTGCCAAGACTCGTTTTAAATACGGTAAGGTGGAATTCAGTAATCCCAGTCGTTTCTTAAAAGATATAGATGCCAGATATTTGAACCTGCCTCAGGAGGATATCGTTTCCCGAAAGGTAGAAGAGGGGGCGAAGCGTTTTCGCCGTGAAATGGATTCGGACACTCCGCGGTATATATCTGGTAATTCGCCGTCGATGTTTGATGGAGGTGAAATTCCCGAAGAACCTCGTCGCTTCGTCAAGCCGGCTGCTCCACGTGTACTGCGTAGAATCCCTGCGGCGGAAACTTCTGTCGGAACTTCTGCTTCTTCTCCTGCTGTAAATGGAGTTTGTGCCGGAAAGCAGATAGAACACGAACGTTTCGGTATAGGCGAGATTATTAAAGTTGAAGGAAGTGGAGATAACTGTAAGGCAACGGTAGCTTCCGTAATGCGGGAGAAAAGCAGTTGCTGCTGAAGTTTGCACGGTTTAAAATAATAGAATAAAGATTGATAAATATATGTTGGATGTAACAAAAGTTCCTTCTCCCTGTTATGTTATGGAAGAAGATTTGCTCAGAAAGAACCTGAGTCTGATAAAAAGTGTGGCAGAACGTGCCGGTGTGGAAATTATTCTTGCTTTCAAGCTTTTGCCATGTGGAAATCGTTTCCGATATTCCGTGAATATATTCATTACACAACAGCAAGTTCTGAATACGAAGCCAGACTGGCTTTCGAAGAGTTTGGCAGCAAGGCTCATACGTATTCTCCTGCTTATACAGAGACCAATTTTCCTGCTTTTCTGAAGTATAGCAGTCATATTACGTTCAATTCGCTGTCGCAGTTCGAGCGTTTTTATCCGCAGGCAAAGGCTTATCCGGAACATGTATCTTGTGGTATTCGTGTGAATCCAGAGTATTCGGAAGTGGAAGTAGAACTTTATAATCCTTGTGCTCCCGGAACCCGTTTCGGTGTGACTGCCGATTTGCTTCCCGACCGTTTGCCCGAAGGAATTGAAGGCTTTCATTGTCATTGTCATTGTGAGTCGAGTTCGTATGAGCTGGAACGTACACTGAAACACATTGAAGAAAAGTTCTCTCGCTGGTTCCCTCAATTGAAATGGCTGAATTTGGGTGGGGGACACCTGATGACACGTAAAGACTACGATGTGGAACACCTTATCGGACTGTTGAAAGGTTTGCGTGAACGCTATCCGAATCTTCAGATTATTCTGGAACCGGGATCAGCCTTTACCTGGCAGACCGGACCGCTGGTAGCATCGGTTGTCGATGTGGTAGAGAGCAGAGGTATACGTACGGCTATTCTTGACGTGAGCTTTACCTGTCACATGCCCGACTGTCTGGAAATGCCTTATCAGCCTAAGGTGCGCAATGCCGAAACCCTTCCGCCTGATGCTGTGAAGACTGCTGCTCGTGAGGACCATGTTTATCGTTTGGGCGGAAACAGCTGCTTGAGTGGTGACTATATGGGCAGTTGGAAGTTCGATCATGAATTGCAGATAGGCGAACGCATCATATTCGAAGATATGATTCATTATACGATGGTGAAGACAAACATGTTTAATGGAATTCATCATCTTCTGTTGCTTTGCTCCACACTGATGGAGACTGGAGGTGTATAAACCTTCCGTTATGAAGATTATCGCGACAGAATGTGTTGATTATAAGTTACTTCTGATTGTAAGTCATAGCGTCCGTACACCTTCGAACAGGCTTGTGCGGACGATTGAAGTGCCTGACGGTTGGGGATAGCTGTCGTTATCTTTCAAAAAAAATCGTACAAGGTTGCTGGCTTTTGTAACAAAAAA
>ENA-OQAN01000270-OQAN01000270.1-human-gut-metagenome-genome-assembly--contig:-NODE-270-length-28720-cov-10.330780_pt1 | contig 28720 bp, 27 predicted proteins | sample MGYA00242735_ERZ504527 | MGnify/ENA primary metagenome ERZ504527 (study PRJEB26092, sample SAMD00036230) | human gut metagenome | host: Homo sapiens | study: EMG produced TPA metagenomics assembly of... | reverse complement strand
TTGAAATGTCAACGCAGCATCTTCCATAGAGATTTTTGACATACGAGCTTCCGTATAACGCATTGCCGCAGCTCCATCTCCATCTAGAGAACCAAGTTCCATGACCATCCACTAATGGATATCGATACGAGAAATCCTGGGCCATACGAACCATCGCATCATATACAGCTATATCCCCATGAGGGTGATACTTACCAATAACTTCACCAACAATACGTGCACTCTTCTTATGTGCAACACCTGAAGTAATTCCCAATTGATTCATCGCATGCAAAATACGACGATGAACTGGTTTCATACCATCACGAACATCTGGTAATGCACGTGAAACAATAACAGACATTGAATAATCTAGAAAGGCTGTACGCATTTCTTTGGATATTTCAACATCTTCTACATAGTCATATCGCTTATTTTCTTCTTCCATAAGGACCTCCTACTAGTAATCCAAATTAGCGTATACAGCATTTTCCTGAATATATTCACGACGAGGCTCTACATCCTCACCCATCAACATATCAAATACACTGTCCGCTTCCATCGCATCATCAATTGTGACACGTTTCAATACTCTATGATGTGGATCCATAGTTGTTTCCCACAACTGTTCTGCATCCATTTCGCCTAAACCTTTATAACGCTGAACTTTATATCCATCTTTAAATTCTTCACGCAACTGATCCATTTCCTGTTCCTTATACGCATAGGCAATCTTTTTTCCTTTTTGCACCTTATATAAAGGAGGTTGTGCAATATAAACATATCCACCTTCAATAACAGGTTTCATAAAACGATATAAGAAAGTCAACATCAATGTACAAATATGACTACCATCGACATCGGCATCGGTCATAATAACAATTTTGTGATAACGTAATTTCGATACATCTACATCTTCTTGAATTCCACATCCAAAAGCAGTAATCATACTACGAATTTCCTGGTTTTCAAAAATACGATGTGTTCTAGCTTTTTCAACATTTAAAATCTTACCACGCAAAGGTAAAATAGCTTGTGTTTTCGCGTCACGACCTTGTTTCGCGCTGCCCCCGGCAGAATCACCTTCGACGATATAGATTTCACATTCACTTGCATCTTTACTTGAACAATCCGTTAATTTACCTGGTAATGAACTAATTCCATCCAACGCAGATTTACGACGTGTTAATTCACGAGCTTTTTTTGCCGCAATTCTTGCCTTGCTAGCAATTTCTGCCTTTTCTACAATAGCCTTGGCAATATCTGGATTTTCTAAGAAGAAACGATTGATCTGTTCACCCGCAATATTTGAAACAATCTTACGAACTTCACTATTTCCTAATTTTGTCTTTGTCTGTCCTTCATACTGAGGATCCGGGTGCTTAACAGAAATAATTGCAACCAATCCCTCTTTAACATCATCCTGAGATAAACTCTCATCCTTTTTGATCATATTATTATTTTTCGCATAGGCATTAATACAACGAGTCAAAGCCATTCTGAAACCATCTTCATGATATCCACCTTCATGCGTATGAATATTATTACAGAAAGAATAAATATTAGATTGATAGCCATCGTTATATTGCAAAGCAACTTCTGCAAGAATACCATCCTGCAATCCCTCTACATAAATGACTTTGTCACTGATTGTACTCTTATTCTTATTTAAGAATTGTACATACTCAATAATTCCACCCTCATATTTATAGTCATTACTTGGACCATCTGATGTTCTTTTATCTGTTAAAGTTAAACGTATATCCTTATTTAAGAAGGCAAGCTGACGCAGACGAGAATTCAACGTTTCATAATCATAAACTGTTGTATCCTTAAAAATCGTTGGATCTGCTTTAAAACGAACTAAAGTACCTGTTTCTTCTGTTGTACCAATAATTTTTAAAGGCTCAACCGCATGTCCACCATTTTCAAAACGAATAAAATAGATTTTACCATCCTGATAAACAGTAACCTCTAACCATTCACTCAACGCATTAACAACACTGGCACCAACACCATGCAAACCTCCGGAAACCTTATAAGCGCCTCCACCAAATTTTCCACCTGCATGTAATACCGTCATAATTGTTTCTACTGCGCTAATTCCTGTCTTTTCATGAATTCCAACTGGCATACCACGCCCATTATCACGCACTGCAATTACGTCACCAGGTTCAATTGTCACATCAATTCGATTTGCAAAACCAGCCAAGGCCTCATCAATACCATTATCCACAATTTCCCAAACTAGATGGTGAAGTCCACGTACAGAAGTGGAACCAATATACATACCTGGTCTCAAACGAACCGCTTCTAACCCTTCTAACACCTGAATATCATCCGCTGTATACGAATGTTCTACTTGTGTAGCTTGTGTTTCTAATTCTTCAAATTCAAGAATCTCTTTTTGTAATTCATCCTGACTCATTTGTAGACCTCCTTGATTCTCCCTTGTTCTATATCATAGAATCGAACTTCACGATTCCAATGCATATTCAATCGTTCTGTTGTTGTTATAAAAATCTGCATATCATTAGGAAGCTTTTCAATTAATTGTCGCTTTCTAAGATTATCCAGTTCACTAAATACGTCATCCAATAATAAAATTGGATATTGCCCACTCTTTTCAAAAATAATTTGGGCTAACCCCAATTTAAGTGCCAGTACAAAACTTCTTTTCTGCCCCTGACTAGCCACTTCACATACAGGTTTTCCATTCAATTCAAATAAAATATCATCCTGTGAATTCCAATCAAAGTCTGATGATATTTTTTTCTTTTTTCAAAACTTGGACATAAGCTTCCTTCATATCTCCATCCAAATCAATAAACGTTATATACTTAGCATCTATATATTCTTTTTCATTTGAAAAGAATGGATATAGCTCACGCGCTTTTATCATCAAAGAATTCAAAAATTCATTTCTTTGTTTCATAATGATTTTTTGAACATCTATCATCTGATCCAAATAAATTTGAACTAAACACTCATCCACTTTACTCTGTTTCAAAGCTTGATTTCTCTGCTTTAAAATTTTTTGATACGAAGATAACGTAACCGTATACGTTTTTGACAATTTCATTAACTCCATATCAATAAATCGTCTTCGATTTTTTGGAGATGAAGTAAATAAAGATAAATCGTCTGGACAAAATAAGATTGCATTTTCAATTCCAATAAAATCGGAATACTTCTTAACTGGATTTTGAAAACGAAACAAATGCTTTTTTTGATGATCCACAATCACTTTCAATTCTTCTTTTCTGTGATTAGACTCCACCGTTGCCTGAACACAAAATTCATTGCACCCATGCATGATCATACTGTCCAATTGATTTGTTCGAAACGAACGCAAATGACTTAAAAAATAAATAGCTTCAATTAAGTTTGTTTTGCCCTGTGCGTTTTTTCCATATAAAAAATGAATGCATTTTGGTGTAAAAGAAAAAGACATGGTTTCATAATTACGGAAATGAAAACATGTCAGTTTTTCAACATTCATTTCACTTCAATCCTTATTCCATTAGTTTCTACAATATCTCCATGGTAGATCTTTTTTCCACGACGATTTTCATTAACGCCGTTGACTAATACTTCCATGTTTGCTAAATATTCCTTGGCCTGTCCACCACTATAGACAACATCGCAAGCTTTTAGCAATTGTGCTAATGTAATATACTCATCTTTAAGTTCAAATTCCATGAAAATACCTCTTTTCGCACTATAATTATATCATAAAACGACATAAATAGCTATGCGTACAGAGATACCGATATAAAAAGAAACCGTTTAAAACGAGTTTAAACGGCATTTTCTTTAATCATAACTACGAATTGGCACTAAAATCATTAAGACTGAAGCATCTTCCGGATTTGATACCTTGATAGGCTTCATAAATCCAGAAAATTCAATTAATACTTTTTCACATCCCAATGCCTTGATCGCATCCAACATATATGTACCATTACATGTCAATGAAATATCTTCTCCTTCATATTCACACTTAGTCAATACTTCATCAGAGTTTCCAATTTCACTTGAATACGTCTTAACATGAGTTTCTGCAGTTGAACATTCCAGCTTAATTAAATGTACTTTATCATTACGAATGAAGTTAGTACGATCAATTGTACCTGCAATTTCATATGAATCCACCAACATCTTAGATACACAACTTGTAGGAATAATTCTTTGTACATCTGGGAAAGTTCCATCAATTAAACGAGTTTGGATAATTGTTTTATCAAATACAAACTGTGCTTTTTTAGAATCTGCATAAATATCGATTGTATCATCATCCGAAACAGAACGAACAACCTCAGTTAAAGATTTACTAGGAATTGTGATATTAAAATCTTGACTTGAATTCAATTCAATGGTTTTTCTAGCTAAACGATATGAATCTGTTCCAGAACAATACAACATATTACCTTGTGAATTGAAGTTTACCCCCGTTAATACCGGACGTTGATCTTTGTCGCTGCACGCAAATGCAGTTTGAGAAACGATTGATTTTAAATCTGTTGCCTTCAATACAAAATGATGATTAGGTTGTGTAAAATCAATATCAGGATATTCATTAGAACGAATACCATTTAAGTTAAATTGACCATTATCACTAGAAATACGAACTAAAGAGTAGTCAATGACTTCAATTTCAATATTTTTACAATCCAACTTACGAACAATTTCTAACAAATACTTAGAATCAATAATAATAGATCCTTCTTCTTCAATATCTAAATTATTCAATTCACCAGGAACAATTACAGTACGAATGGATATATTTGAATCACTACCAGTTAAAATCATTGAACCATCTTTTAAATCAATACAAATACCTGATAGTGCAGGTAATGGAGAAAAGACACTAATAGCTCTAGAAACAATAGATAGCTTGTCATAAAAATATTTTCGATCAATAGAAAAATGCATAAAATCCTCCTTTTATTAATATATTTATATATAAATTATAATATAAGGGACTGTATAAGTGTGTAAAAAATGCACAGACCCTTTAAAATACGTATTCTACGCTAATTTTTTGGATGTGGATTCCATGAGGAATACAGTGTATAAATTAAGAATCCAAAGTGCTACGAATTTTTCAACAGCTGTTTTAAAAGCTTCATCTTTTTGAATTAATTTCTTAGCACGCTCATACGAACTAGAAATTGTCGTATGATCACGACCCCTAATTCTTGCCCAATAGATACATAAGATTTATGAAGCAAGTCTCTAGATAAGTAAACACAGATATGTCTTGCGTTCGCAATAAATTTTTGACGACATTTACCCTCTAAATCCTTGTAAGATAAGCCATAAAAACGTGTTACAGCCTTCTTTATCTTTTTGATTGTTAATTCATCCGATTGCGATACAATAGGCTCTTTAACTAATACTTTACGCGTAAAATCCATATCGATTACATCTGGATTAAATAGTGTCGCATTAAATATCAAGCGATTTAAAGTTCCCTCTAGATTTCTTACGTCATTTGAATATTTACCAGCTAAATAATCAATAACATCTTCGCTCATATTCACACTTTCTTCACGACCTTCGATTTTCTTCTTTAAAATCGCTTTGCTAGTTTCGAATTCTGGTTTAGAAATACTGATTGTAAGCCCAGAAACAAAGCGTGAAATTAAACGAGACTGTAATCCACTAATTTCACTAGGATGCATATCACTTGTGATAATAATCTGTGTATTCTTTTGAATCAATTGATTATAGACAGTGAAGAAGATTTCCTGACTACTAGAATGTTGCTGCAAATTTTGAATATCATCAATTAAGAAATAATCACAGTCTAGAAGTTGTTCCTTGACTCTTTCTACAGTATTACCATGAACATTTTTGGTTTTCATAGCTTCAATCAATAAAGAAACTAAATCTCCACTATACATATAAATTACTTTACATTCAGGATGTTCCTTAGCTAGATAATTTCCCATCGCATGTAGTAAATGGGTTTTACCTAAGCCAGAATTACCATACAACATAAGGGGATTGAAGGGATGAGAAGTCGTTTGTGTACAACAAGCTAAACATGCGCATAAGCTCCGCATTAGAATTACCTTCGACAAAATTTTCAAATGTATAAGAAGGATTGAATTTATTTTCTAATAAAACATTCGTTCTTTGTTTGACAACCTCTTCAGGCATCATCTTTTCCATTTCTCTTTGGTGGATAAACTGAATTGTTAATGTATCGCCCCAGACCTCACTTAAAGTGGATTCAAACAGTTCTTTTTCTTTCTGTTTCTTTAAAATACTAAAAGTGATTGTAGAACGATAGGCTACATAAGCTATATTATCCTCTATTTTAAATAGAGTTGTTTTTGAAATCCATGAATTGAATGTATGACTATCAAAATAGTTGGATTCTTGTATTTTTTGTAAAGTTTCATTCCATATCGATGCATAAGACATGGTAGACATAGTAAAACCTCCTTGCAGTATTACTATTATACACGATTTTTACACTTATCCCCATTTATTCTTTTGGGATAAATTTTTTCCCAATGTGGACTTATGTGCAAAAAAAATGAACAAAATCGGGATAACTCACTTTATATTCATATTAAATACATAGAGAATTATTGATAAACAAAGGCTCTCAATGACTTTTCCCAAGTTATACAGAGAATGAATTTAGAATGCCTTTATCCACTGTATAACTTATGATTTTATATACATTTTATATGCATATTTTGAATTAAAATAAAATAGAATACAGATCCATGTATATAATATGTGGATAATATATAGACCATTTTGTGTAAAACTAATAAAATGTTATAATGAAGTGCAGGAATATAAAGGGGTATAAAAGTATATGTATATTTTTAAATCGAATATAAATCAAAAAGAATACGATCACTTTGTAGAAAATCATCCTAGTTGTAGTTTGCTTCAAAGCTACAAATGGGCAAATATAAAAAATAATTGGAACGCCATTTATACAGGGGTTTATGAAAAGGATACATTAGTAGCCGCTGGGTTGGTATTGATTCGTCCATTACCACTTTCTTTTTCTATGTTTTATTTGCCTAGAGGACCAATTTTAGATTATAAAAATAAAGAGTTATTGAATTTTTACTTTACAGAATTAAAGAAAATTGCCAAAAAAGAACATTGTTTATTTATTAAATTTGATCCAAGTATTTTAATTTCAAGCTTCCACTTAGACGAAGAAAGAAAAGAATTTAATTATAAGGAAGAGTTTGAAAATATTAAATCATGTAAAGCCATTCATTATGGATTCAATAAAGATTTTGATACAACCATTCAACCAAGATACAATATGGTAGAGTATGCGGATGATTTTGGAATGGATAATTTATCTAAAAAAGGGAAAAAGAACATTAAAATTGCTCAGAAACAAAATTTAGATATTCAATTTGGACACAAAGAATTATTGGAAGACTTTGATAAAGTCATGAAATGTACAGAGGAAAGAAAAGGAATTTCTTTACGAACAAAAGAGTATTATGAATTACTTCTAGATACATATGCAGATGATGCATTTATCACTTTAGCCTATTTCCATATCCACGATATGTTAATAGAGACAAAAGAAAGATATGAACAGTGTTACTAGATTTAGAGAATTGTCCAGAAAACGCAAAGAAGAAACGTTTTACATTGGAAGAATTAAAAGACTCATTAGAGAAGAAAATCAGTAAATATGAAGAAGATGTGAAAACATATGGTGAAACAGTCTGTGTTTGTGGAACACTAACCGTAAAATATGGACATACATCAGAAATTTTATATGCAGGAATGAATGAAGATTTTAAACGTTTGATGGGACCTATTTAACTTGGTATAAAACAATGGAAAAATGTTTTGAACTTGGATGTAAAACAAGTAATATGGGTGGAATTGAAGGAACTCTTAAGGGAGGACTTGTTGATTTTAAAGAAATATATCATCCTAGAATCAATGAATACATTGGTGAATTTGATATTCCGGTTAATTCATTATTGTATAATGTTGCATTTAAATTTTATAAGAAGATTAAGGAAAGAAACACCAAACACAAATAATTTAAGCATGATTTAAGTACGACTATCTATTATATCCAAGTAAGGATGGAATTTGATATGTCGTATTTATTTTTTAAAGATATAAACCGTGAAGAATTTGATGAATTTGTGAAAAATTATGAATATTGTAATTTACTACAAAGCTATAACTGGGCAAAAGTAAAAAATAATTGGGATCACATGTATACAGGGGTATATAGAGATAATGAATTAGTCGCAACAGGCTTAGTATTGATAAAAAGATTACCATTATCATTTTGTATGTACTATTTACCCAGAGGTCCTATTATGGATTATAAGGATAAAGAGCTTGTTCAATATTATTTTGATCAATTAAAAAAGATCGCCAAAAAAGATCATTGTATCTTCATTAAATTTGATCCAGCCATTCATGTTAATGATTATGATTCAAAATCATATAATACAAATCGATATGAAGATACAGATACATATTTAGAAATATTCAAAAGCTGTAAAGCTATACATCATGGCTATACAATGAGTATTGCGGATACAGTACAGCCTAGATTTCAATCGAACGTATATTCATATGAAAATATAGAGGAAACATTGTCAAAACATACGAAACGTTTAATTAAGGATGCAGACCGTAGAAATGTTCAAATTATTCATGGACAAGGTGAATTACTAGATGAATTCAGCCGACTTGTAGAATTGACGGAATCAAGAAAAGGCGTTGCGCTAAGAGATAAAGAATAATTCAAGACATTATTAGAAAATTATCCTGAAGGAAGCGTCATCTTTTTAGCGACTTGCAACGTATATCAATTAGATAAAGAGGAAAAGGAAAAGAAGGTACAGCTCGAAAAAGAAATGGCTGCAACACCTGAAAATGCTAAAAAGAAATTGCATCGTTTAGAAGATCAATTACGAAGTGTAGATAAAGATATAAAAGAATTTAAAGAAATATTTTCTGAATTTGGTCAAGAAGATAAAGAGATTGCGATTGCCGGAATACTTAGTATTCAATATGGAAATACTTGCGAAATGTTGTATGCTGGAATGGATGAAAGATTTAAAAAATTCATGCCTCAATATAAGGAATATGTTGAAAACTTTAAATGGGCCTTTGATAGAGGATGTCTGTGGAGTAATATGGGTGGTGTAGAAGGATCTTTAGATGATGGATTGACAAAATTTAAAGATAATTTTAATCCAACTATAAATGAATTGATTGGAGAATTTGATATACCAGTTTATCCATTTATGTATCGTTTAACACAAAAAGCATATGAAATACTGAAAAGTAAGCATAAGTGATAATTATTTTATTGACAATCATTTTAATTTGTGTTTATAATGTTTGAGCAATCTTATTTGAAAATTTAGAATGAAGAAAAAGACTGAGAGGTGTAATCAAGATGAAAAGAACATATCAGCCAAGTAAGAGAAAACACCAAAAAGTTCATGGCTTCCGTGCTCGTATGGCAACTGTTGGTGGACGTAACGTTCTTTCTAGAAGAAGAGCGAAAGGCAGAAAGGTTTTATCCGCATAGAAATCACCTGCTAGGTGATTTTTTTGTCTGGATAGGGAAATAACATGAAAAAAGAATTTCGTGTATTAAAAAACTATGAGTTTTCTTCCATCATCCAGAATCGACAATTTGTTAAGTCGTCGTCTTTTGTTTGTTATTTTCAAAAACGTAAATTAGACCATGCAAGAGTCGGAATCAGTGTTGGCAAAAAATTAGGAAATGCGGTCTGTCGAAATAAAGTGAAAAGACAGCTTCGTAGTATAGTAGATGATATTTTTACATTTGAAGAGGGATATGATCTTATTATTATAGTCCGACCTGCCTACGCAAATAAGTCGTTCGAAGAAAATAAAAACGAAATGAAAGAAAATCAAAATCGGATAAATAAAAGATTTTTGAAAAAGTAGAGGAATAAAAAATGAAACAATTTTTGCAGAAAAAAGCAAAATTGGTCTTTCTATGTATGTTGGTATTATTAACATGTACGGCTTGTGCAAATCCAAGAGGTAGAGATGGAAAAACATTAGCAGACCAAATTATTGCAAGTGAAGAAACTACAATTGATGCAAGTAAAATCAATTACAAAGACATTTCTGATAAGGAATTAAAGAAAGAAATTAAAAAGAATATCAAAGATGGACAATATACAATTCAACCAACAACTTTTAAAAATTCTATGTCTAAAGGATGGTTTGAAGGTTTAATTGTTTGGCCAATCGCACAAATTATTAACTTAATTTCATCAAAAACAGATGCCGGTGTAGGTATCATTTTAACAACATTATTAATTCAGATGCTTGTATTTGTATTTACACGTAAATCACAAATGTCTACACAAAGAATGCAGGAAATTCAACCTGAAATTCAAAAGATTCAAAATAAATATAAAGATAAAACAGATGAGCGTTCTAAAATGCAGATGGCTCAAGAAATGCAGAATATTTATCAAAAATACGATATTCACCCATTTGGTTCAATGTTAATTACTTTCATTCAGCTACCAATCATGATGGGTATGTATTATGCAACAATGCGTTCAGTAAGTGTTGTTAGTGGAAGCTTTATGGGTATTTCTTTAGCAGGTACTCCACTTGATGGATTTAAAGCACTTGATATCGCATATATTTCAATTTATGTGTTGATGGTTATCTTCTATATTGTATCAATGAAATTACCTCAATGGTTAAAGAAATGGCAAGATAAGAAAGATAACGTTAAAGTTAAAAAATATGCACAGGAACAAACAAATCCTATGGCTAACAGCATGAATATGTCAATGTACTTCATGACAGCTATGATTTGTATTATGTATATTTCATGGCCAATGGCGATGTCATTCTATTGGTTAGTATCAAGTGTGATTCGTGTATGTCAATCATTGATCCTACACCAAGTTATGAACAAAAAGTAGGTAATACATATGGAATTCGCAAAATTTACTGGGAAAACTTTAGATGAAGCTTTAAATGCTGCATGTAACGCAAAGGGATGTGCAAAAGAAGAACTTCATTATGAAGTTACAGAAGAAAAAAGTGGTTTTTTAGGAATTGGAAAAACAATTGAAATTGAAGCATATTGCCAAAAAGATATTGAAGATTTCATTAAGTCCTATATTCAAACATATTTTGATAATGCAGAATTGGATGGAACTGTTGAGATTGAAAATGATCATGGTTTTTATCGTATTACTGTAAATACAAAGAACAATGCGATTATGATTGGTAAAGCGGGTAAGTCTTTACAAGCATTCAATCGTTTAGTTAAAGCTGCAGTAAGTGCAGCATTCAAAAAGCGTATCGGTTTATTAATTGATGTAAATGGTTATAAGGAAGAAAGATACGAAAAAATTTGTAAAATGGCAGTTCGCGTCGCAAAAGATGTGCGTCGTACAAAAGTAGATGCCGTATTAGATCCAATGCCAGCCGATGAAAGAAAAGCAATTCACAATGCTTTAGCAGGAATGAACGATATTTCTACTAAGAGTGAAGGTGAAGGCGAAGGGCGTCGTTTACACATTTTATATACACCAGGAAAAGATGAAGAATAACGGGATTATCCCGTTATTTTTTTGAAGGAGGACTTCATGAAAATTATTATCGGATTAGGAAATATTGGTAGAGAATACGAAAACACACGTCATAATGCAGGATTTATGGCAATTGATAAATTAGCACAAATGTTAGAAATGGATTTTAATCAAGAAAAATTTTCGGCTTATTTTTCAAAAAAGAAAATTGATGGAGAAGATATTATTTTATTAAAACCAACTACATATATGAACAATAGTGGTATTGCTTTAAGACAATGTATGGATTTCTATAAAGTATCCGCAGAAGATATCCTTGTATTATATGATGATATGGATATGCCTGTTGGAAAACTTCGTTTGCGTCAAAAAGGCAGTGCCGGAGGACATAATGGGATCAAAAGTATAATTTCTCACATTGGTACGCAAGAGTTTGATCGTATTCGCATTGGTATTGGAAAAGATAAAATGATTCCGGTTGTAGATTGGGTATTAGGAAAATTTCCTCAAGAGCAACAAGAAGATTTAAATCACGCTTTAGAACAGGCCGCAAAAGCAGCTAAATTTTCAATTAAACACTCTTTTAGTGACACAATGAATAGGTATAATAAGAAGTAGAAGGTGGTATTTTTGAGAGATACAATATTAAATAAATTACAGTCCAATCCAGTAGCTCAACAAATGCTTCAATTTGGCAATAATATTGGTAACTTATTTCCAAATGAAGAAGCTTTATGCATGGCTAGTGCTTTTATGCAGGATAAACAAACACGAATTGTAGTTAAGAAAAATCGTTATGAAGCGCAACAACTCTATCAAAGATTGAAACCACTTATTAATGATACATTATTATTTGTGATGGAAGAATCTTTGCGTGTACAAGCCATCGCTTCAAGTCCAGAAGATAAACAAGAACAACTCTATGTATTAACTCAGCTTGTTAAAGAAGATAAGCCACGTATTATTATATGTAATACGGCGGCCTTTTTGCGTTACTTACCCGATAAAGAATTATTTAAAAGTCTTTGTTTTAAATTTGAAGTAGATCAAGAAATTACGATGGCAGAATTGAAACAAAAACTAAATCGTGCCGGCTATACAAAGGTCAATTATGTAGATCGTCCATGTACATACGCAAGTCGTGGAGGAATTGTCGATGTATATTGCCTTGAATATGAACATCCAATTCGTATTGAATTTTTTGATACAGTGATTGAATCCATTCGTTTATTTCATGAAGAAACTCAGCGAACAATTCAAACAATTGATTCTGTATTGATTAATCCAGCTACAGATTTATTGTTTACAGATGATCAGATTGAGTATCTTCAAAAAGAAATTGATTCTGAATTAGAAAAACAACAGGCAAAATTAATTCAAGATGATTATGACTTCTTATTGGATTATATTGAAAAAGATAAGATTTCTATAGAAAACTATGATATTGATCCACATTTGTATATTTATTTTAGTTATTTAAATGCCAATAAATTAACTGACTATGTCAATGGACACATTATTTTCTCAAGTCAGGAAGAAGTGGAAAGTGGATATAAAAAATTGAATGAGGAAACGATATCTTTTATTCAGGAAATGGTTGAATCTCATCAATATTTACCTAAGTATGGTATGTTCCATGACATATTTACATTTGAAAAAGAACATACGATTCAGATGTTCCATGATTTCTTAGATTTTAAACATCCAATCTTCTCAAAAATAGAGACATTAGAAAAATCAGATCAACCATTGATTCAAATTCTAGAGAATCTAAAAGGGGAAAATATCTATATTTCTTTGGATGATGAACATACAAAAAAAGTGCAGGAAGCCTTAAAAGCTTATTCAATTCATAGGAATATCACATTTATTGAAGATGACTTTTATGAAGGATTTACATATGAAGATATTTCTGTTTATACACAACAGGAATTATTTCATCATCCTAGTCAAATTAAGCGTTATCAGAAAACATTTAAACAAGGTCAGATTTTACAGAATATTCTTGAACTAGAACCAAACGATTATGTTGTACATGAACAATATGGTATTGGCCAATATGTTGGAATTACAACGCGAAAAATAAAAGGAAAGACATTAGATTATTTACATGTTTTATACAATGGAGGCGATGAATTATTTGTCCCATTATCACAATTTCAGTTGGTAAGAAAATACGTGTCAAAAGAAGGTGTGGGCATCAAATTATCGCAATTGGGTTCTAACAGATGGAAAAAGACGAAGGAAAAGGTTTCTAAAAAGGTTGAAGAAATTGCGTCTCGATTAGTTGAGTTATATGCGAAGCGAAATGAAGATATTGGTTTTGCGTTCAGTAAAGATGATGATCTACAAAGAGAATTTGAAGAAGCCTTTGAATATGAGGCAACACCAGATCAAATGAAAGCTACAGAAGAAATCAAACGAGAAATGGAAAAGCCAAAACCAATGGATCACTTATTATGTGGAGATGTAGGGTTTGGTAAGACAGAAGTAGCTATGCGTGCTGCATTCAAGGCTATTTCAAATAATAAACAAGTAGCTTTACTGTGCCCAACTACAATTTTATCTATGCAACATTATCAGACGTTTATAAAGCGTTTTGAAAATGTAGGTGCTAATATTCGCGTAGTGAATCGTTTTGTGCCAACAAAAGAAATGAGTCAGATTAAAAAAGAATTGGCGGACGGGCAAGTTGATATTATTATTGGTACACATAAATTATTGAATAAATCTTTTCAATATAAAAGCTTAGGTTTATTGATTATTGATGAGGAGCAGCGATTTGGAGTTGAGCACAAAGAAAAAATTAAAGAGATGAAAAACACAATTGACGTTTTATCTTTAAGTGCAACACCAATTCCTAGAACTTTACAGATGTCTTTGATTGGGGTACGTACGATTTCACAATTGAATACACCACCGTTGCATCGTCATCCAATTCAAACGTATGTGATGGAAAACAAAAAGAGTGTCGTGAAAGAAATCATTCAAAGAGAATTATCTCGTGGAGGACAAGTTTTTTATTTGTATAACCACGTATCGAATATCTATTCTGTAGCTAAAAATATTCAAAATATGTTCCCTGATGCCAAAGTAGCAGTGGCACATGGACGTATGGATAAGAATGATATTGAGCAGACGATGATTGATTTTGAACAAGAGAAATATCAAATTTTAGTTTGTACAACAATTATTGAAACTGGACTAGATATTGCGAATGCGAATACGATGATCATTGATGATGCTGATCGTTTTGGATTGTCTCAACTTTATCAGATTCGAGGCCGTGTAGGGCGTCGTGAAAAAATCGCATACTGTTATTTATTGGTACAGCCACAAAAAGAATTGACAGAACAGGCACATAAAAGGTTAAAAGCCATTAAAGAATTTACATCTTTAGGCAGTGGATATAAAGTGGCTATGCGAGATTTAACAATTCGTGGAGCCGGAGACATGCTTGGGCCGCAACAAGCAGGATTTATTGATGATGTAGGATTGGATTTATATCTTGAAATGTTGGCAAGTGCCATTAAGAAAAAGCAAGGCAAGCCAATTGAGAATAAAAAGAATGATAAAGTGGCTCAAGTTCAGTTATCGGGATATATACCTAAAAAATTCACAGATAATGATGGAGATAAATTGGAAATCTATCAACACATTAAGAAAACAGAGAGTCTTACTGAATTGATTGAATATGAAAAACGTGTTGAAGACTTATTTGGGCATATTCCAAATGAAGTAAAACAATTGTTTGAACAGAAAAAACTGGATTTCTTTGTGAATCGAGAAGGTGTTGAATCATTAAAAGAAACAGATGACGTCGTTATAATCACAATGAGTGCTGAATGGTCAAAGAATTGTGATGGTGTTAAATTGTTTGGTGCTATTAATGATATTAGTCGAAAGATCAATTTGAAATTAGAGAGTGGAAAAATTAAGATCATGATTCTAAACGATTAAAGAAACATATTGAATTGATGGTGCAGGTTATTGATAAATTAGAAGGAGAGTTTTGATGCGATTAGATAAATATTTAAAAACAGCACGAATCTTAAAAAGAAGAGAAGCCGCTAAAGAATTAGCTTTACAAGGACGAATTTGGGTCAATGATCGAGTTGCCAAACCAAGCACGGAATTAAAAATTGGAGATACAATTCGTATTCGTTTTGGGGCAAGACTTCTTGAAATTCGTGTATTAGATATTCAAAAACAAGTTTCTAAACAAAACGCCCAACTGTTGTTTGAAATAATTCATGAAGAAAGAATTGAAGATGAACAAGCTTAATGTTGTGTGCGGAGCTCTTGTGATTGATGGAAAAGTGATGATTGCCCAAAGAAATTATGGTTCAAGCAAAGGTTTCTTTGAATTTCCTGGTGGAAAAGTTGAGAAAAGTGAAACAAAAGAAGAGGCATTAATTCGGGAATGGAAAGAAGAATGTGATATTGACATTTACAATGTGCAATATTTAGCTTCTAGCGTGGATTATCAAGATGGATATGAAATTCACTTAACTTGTTTCACATGTACTTCTAATGAAAAACCAACAAAATTAAGTGTGCATTCAGAATATATTTGGACAACTCCAGATCATATATATGACTATAACTTCTTTAAATCTGATAAAATGCTTGTAGAAGCATTAAAGGGGGTATGGCCATGTTTAACAAAACCAATGAAACCAAAGTATTAAGAGATCCTGTGCATGGATATATTCATGTGAAGTATCAAGTGATATGGGATTGCATCAACGCAAAAGAATTTCAAAGATTGCATCGCATTCATCAATTGGGTGGGGATTTTCAAATCTATCATACGGCGGAGCATTCCCGGTTTTCTCATAGTTTAGGTGTATATGAAATCACAAGGCGAATGTGTGAAGAAGTGGATTCAATTGCGGCTACTTTAAGTGAATATGAAAAAATTCAGGTTTTATGTGCTGCTCTGTTGCATGATTTAGGACATGGACCATTTTCTCACTTCTTTGAAACACTTCACAAGAAACATCATGAACAAATGACTTGTGATTTAATTTTGGATCCAGAAACAGAAATTCATAAAGCACTTATTAAAGAGGATGAGGCTCTTCCACAAAATATTGTGTTGATTCTAACACATCAACATTCAAAACCAATGATGTATCAAATGATTAGTTCACAACTGGATGCGGATCGAATGGATTACCTATTAAGAGATGCCTACGAAACGGGTACAAGCTATGGTAATTTCGATTTAGAAAGAATTTTGAGAACTTTACGAGTAAAAAATGATTCTCTATGTGTGAAAATGAGTGGAATGCACAGTATTGAAGACTATATTATGGCAAGATACCACATGTATTGGCAGGTGTACCTTCATCCAGATGCCAAATCATATGAAATTATGATTCAACAATTCTTTAAACGATATGCACAAGTACGAAACATAGAAGTATTTGAACCATTATTGAATGGCGAGTTATCGAATAAGGATTTTTATTTAATGGATGAACATCGAATGTTCTATGGTTTTCAACAAGCTCTAGAATGTGAAGATGAAATTCTAAAGGATTTCGCAAGTCGAATTTTGAATCGTCATTTGTTTGAGTGGATAGAAGATCCAAGTCACCAACAAATTCAAGAAATCAAGAATAAATTGGTGGCCTCCGGATACGACTTAGATTATTACTATTATGAAGCTATTTCACATTCTAAAGCATATTTGCCTTATACAGAAAATGATGAGAATCAAATAATATGGATGTTAGATTCTAAAAAAGAACGGGTATCTTTATCGAGTTGTTCACAGATTGTTAAGGCATTATTAAAGATGAAAAATCAAACAAATAAGCGTATTTATTTTCCAAAAGAAATACTTTAAAAACTACGGTAACATGTGATGTGTTACGTTTTCACTTGTGAAAAAATAGTGTAAATTTTATAAAAAAAAGAGAATTTTAGATTAATTTTGGTATATTTTCATTAAATTGTTATGTTTTTTAATAAATTTTCTTGCAAAAAAATCAGAGTGTGATATTATGCACTAGCTATGACAAATCAGGTACATTTATTTGATAAAATTTCGAATCAAACATTGTATAAAGGAGAGGCTAAGATTGACTTTTCTGGTAATGAAGGTCTATTAGTTTCTTTTAATAATGATACACATCATTTCGAATGGAAAATTTGGAAAAAAGGATTGGTAATTCGTAGCGAATCGGATATTATTGTGAATTTGACACTACGTTTAAATAGTCAAACAAAAGGTCACATAGAAACTGAATTTGGAAAAATAGATTTGGATTGTCATACAAGTCATTATGATGTAGATGAAAATTGTGTAGAAGTTAAATACAGTCTTATACAAGGGAATGAAAAACAAGAATTTCACTTTGTACTATATATAAATAAGGAGGAGACATATGCAGTCAATTGAAGTTGAATTAAAGCAGGCCATTCAAAATGCAGTAAAAAAAGCATTTGATTTAGATTTAGATGTACAAAACATTGTGGTTGAAACACCAAAAAATAAAGATCACGGCGATTTCTCAAGTAATGTTGCGATGCAATTAACTCGTCAATTACACCAGAATCCAAGAATGATTGCACAAAGTATATTAGATGCATTCTCATTGGAAATGGTTTCTAACGTAGAAATTGCAGGACCTGGCTTCTTGAACTTTACATTATCAAAAGACCGTTTTAGTACAGTTATTTCTGAAGTGTTAGCTCAGAAAGAAAACTATGGACAACAGCCAGCTAACGGCATTAAAGTGGATTTGGAATATGTTAGTGCCAATCCAACTGGATCATTACACTTAGGACATGCTCGTGGAGCTGCATGGGGAGATAGTTGTGCTCGTATCATGAAAAAAGCTGGATACGATGTAACTCGTGAATACTATGTGAATGATGCTGGTAATCAGATCACAAACTTAGCATTATCATTAAATGCTCGTTATCGTCAGGCACAAGGAATTCCAACTGAAATTGGTCAGGACGGATACATGGGTAAGGATGTTGAAGAAAAAGGATATGAATTGGCGAAAGAATATCCACAAACATACTTAGAACCAACAGAAGAGAATTTGAAATTCTTCAGAAAAGAAGGAATCAAATTTGAATTAGATAAAATTAGAAAAGACTTAGATCGTTATCGTGTACACTTTGATGTTTGGTCAAGTGAACAAAGCATTCGTGATGCTGGTAAAGTAGAAGCAGCTATCAATGAATTAAACGAAAAAGGATATGTATACGAAAAAGATGGAGCATTGTGGTTTGAAACTACAAAATTTGGAGATGACAAAGATCGTGTTTTAAGAAAACAAGATGGTTCATTAACATATTTAGTCCCAGATATCGCATATCACAACGATAAATGTCAACGTGGATTTGACATGTTGGTTGACTTCTTTGGAGCGGATCACCATGGATATATTCCTCGTTTAAAAGCAAGTATGACAGCATTAGGAAATGATGCGGATAAATTGCATGTTGATATTATTCAGATGGTTCGTTTAGTATCAAATGGTGAAGAAATGAAGATGTCAAAACGTTTAGGAAATGCAACAACAATTAATGAACTATGCGATAAAGTAGGTGTTGATGCAGCTCGTTATTTCTTTGTACAACGTGCATTGGATTCACATTTAGATTTCGATATTGAATTGGCAACTAAGAAATCAAATGAAAACCCAGTTTACTATGCACAATATGCTCATGCTCGTATGTGTTCTATTCAAAAACAGGCACAGGATATTGAATTGGCAACAAGTTTTGAAGATTTGACAAACGAAAAAGAAATTGAATTAATGAAGTCTTTACAAGAATTCAATAAAGTAATCGTTGAAACTGCTCAATCTCGTCAAGTTCACAAAATGTGTCACTATATTCAAAATTTAGCTAGTAAGTTCCACAGTTTCTATAACGCATGTAAAGTTGTAGATCGTGATAATTTAGAACTAAGCGCACAACGTCTAGCCTTAGTAAAGGCAACACAAATTGTTTTGGCAAACGCATTAGAATGTATTGGTGTTGAAGCCGTTGAATCAATGTAAGTATTAAGAGGAGTTTTATTGAATTATGAAAAAGTCTATGATTGAAGTTGCATATCAAGTATTGACAAATAATAATGGATCTATGCCATTTGTTGATCTTTGGAAAGATGTAAGTCAGGAAATGGGATTTAATCAAACGCAGTTTGAAGATAATATTGCTCAATTTTATACAGATTTATCTTTAGACGGACGTTTCTTGAACATGTCACAAAATACTTGGGATTTGCGTTCACGTCACACGTATTCAGAAAGTGTTATGGATACAGATTCTATCGCAATCGATGAAGATGATGAGGATGAAGAAGATTCAGAATTGATTGAAGATGAATTAGACGAAGTAGAAAAAGAAATGGACGAAGAAGAAAACGAATAAAAGGCGCTCTTTTCACAATAAATTCACATTGAATTGTTAGAATTAAAGTGGAAAGGAGAAGGAATGCAAGAAAATCTGCGTCATGCAGATTTTTTTTCTGTGAAAAATTTGATAAACTAGAAGTTGTTAAGGAGAATTTTTATATGTTTAAAAGCATTTCATATGTTATAAAAGAGAATTTTTCAAATGTTTATCGTATTTTCTGTATCGCAAAGTATGAATTGTTGTCAGATATGCGAGATTCAAAATTTGGTATTTTTTGGAACTTTGCCTCTCCCGCTATCCAAGTTTTCACATATTGGCTAGTTTTTGGTATTGCCTGGGGAAGAAAAGCGCAGACATATAGAGGCATCACAGTAGAATATTTACCATGGCTTGTTGTGGCATTTAGTGTATGGTGGTATATCCGCCCATGCATTGTAGACGGGTGTTCTGCGGTATTCTCAAAAACAAATGTCATCACAAGAATGAAGTTCCCTGTATCTGTTTTACCGGCAACTGTTTGTTTAAAAGAATTGTTTAATCACTTTGTGATGTTGATTATCACGTTTATCACTTTGATTTTAAGCGGATGGTATCCAAATCTAAATTGGTTATGGATCATCTATTATATGTTCTGTGCATTTATGCTTGGAGAAGCGATTTCACTTGTATTATCTGTGCTTACTATGTTGTGGCGTGATGTAAAGAAATTTATTTCTTCAATCATGCGTATGTTGATGTATATTTCTCCAATCTTATGGGATTGTCATTTTAAACCGGATGTTCCATTTGCGAGTATTTTAAATAAGCTTGTGAAGGCAAATCCAATCTATTACATTATTCAAGGATATAGAGATGCTGTATTCTATGGAAGAAATGTTTTTGATCATCCTGCAATTACACTTTATTTCTGGTGTTTGGTTTTTGCAATTTTTGCGCTAGGATGCTTTTTGATGTATACCTTCAAAAAGAAATTCATTGATATGATTTAAGGAGGCTTTTATGTCTAAAGAAGAATATGCTGTTGAAGTCGAAAATATTTCAAAAATCTATACTTTAAGAAATAAAAACAATCAATATAAAACAGATAAAAAAGAGTTCTATGCCTTAAAAGATGTATCTTTCAAAGTGAAAAAAGGTGATGTTGTTGGAATTTTGGGAACCAATGGTTCTGGTAAATCAACTTTATCTTTATTGTTGTCAGGAATTTCTGAAATCAACAGTGGTACGATGAAAATTAATGGAGAACAAGCATTGATTGCTATTAACACAGGATTGAACCAACAATTAACAGGACTTGAAAACATCAACGTTAAAGGAGCTTTGATGGGATTAAGAAAGAAACGTATCCAGGAAATCACGAATGATGTCATTGATTTTGCAGAATTAGGTGATTTCTTATATCAACCAGTTAAAAAATATTCATCAGGTATGAAATCACGTTTAGGCTTCTCCATTTCACTCGCATTAAATCCAGATATCTTTATTGTCGATGAAGCATTAAGTGTTGGTGATAAAGGTTTTGCGAAGAAATGTATGAAACGAATGATGAAATTAAGAAATGAAGAAGGAAAAACAATCTTCTTTATTTCTCACTCGTTAAGTCAGGTTCGTGAATTCTGTAAAACAGGAATGTGGATCGAAGGTGGGCAACTTGTTGAAATGGGAGATATTGACAAGGTTTGTGATGATTATTCGGTTTATGTGGATAAGTTAGAGGCTATGAGTAAAAAAGAAAAGAAAAAATTCTTGGATGAAAAATTTGAGAAGCGATTATTACCTAAAAAAGAAAAGAAGGGCATCGCAAAATTATTTGGTTAATAAAGGAGTTTTAGTGACTCCTTTTCAATTTATCAAAAATAGTTTACAATTACAGTGTTTATATAGGGAGGTTTATAACTCATGAAAACAGTAATAACATATGGAACTTTTGATTTATTTCATGTAGCCATTTAAATTTATTACGCCGTGCAAAAGAATTAGGGGATTATTTAATTGTAGCGGTAAGTAGTGATGAGTTTAATTTGGGTAAAAATAAAGTTTGTAAGATCAAAGATACAGATCGTATGAAGATTGTAGAAGCTATTAAATATGTCGATAAGGTAATCCCAGAAACAAGCTGGGAACAAAAAATCGAAGATGTTAAAAAATATAATGTAGATGTATTCGTCATGGGTGATGATTGGAAAGGAAAATTTGATTTCTTAAAGGATTATTGTGAAGTTGTTTATTTGCCAAGAACTGAGGGTATCAGTACAACACAGCTGAAAGAGGAATTGAAGGGTTAATATGCGTACTATCAGTATTATCCTTCCTTTTTTTAAGTACAAACATTACTTTAAAGAATGTCTACAAAACTTAGCACAAAGTACATTTAAAGATTTTGAATTGATTGTCGTATTAGATCATCCAACTGAAGATATTGACGATTTATTAGAAGAATATAATTCTATTTTTGATATGCGCATTTATACATTGCCAGAAGGTGTAACAGGTGTAGCTGCATGTCGAAATGTTGGAATTCAACAAGCTAAAGGTGCCTACCTTTACTTTTTAGATAGCGATGACTATGTTTTAGAAGATACTCTACAAAACATGATCAAAGCTATGGATCATGATGTAGATATGGTTTATGGTATATTGAATCATACTTGGAACAACAAGGCCAATTATCTTCATAAAGTAGAAAATAAGGAAGTAGATGAAGAAGATCAAGAAGAAAGAGAACAGCGTCGCTTAAATAAACTTTCTGATTTTGTTTCATTCGCATCCTATGAAAAAGATGAGCAGCAAGCTCAGGCTATTTTCTATACAATGGACAATCGTAGAGGTATCCGAACTTTTACTGTATTAGGCAATTTGTATAATCGTGATTTTGTCGTTCGAAATAATTTTAAATTTCATGAAAACTTCCGTTATTACAGTGATATGACATTTATGTGTCCTCTATTAGAAAAGCTAAATACAGCTTTAAGAGTGGAAGATGCGATTTATGTAAAACGTAAACACAATGATCCAATTAACGAACCTGCTTTGAGTCAGGAAGAAAATGACAATCGTTTTAATGAAAGATGTGATGCGGTTGAATATACACGTACACTTTTAAAAGAAGAGGGTGTTGTGCGTTTTTGTTTAGATCGTAAAATTGTATCTTACTTTGTATCTAAAATGTCTAAACGAATCCGTCGCAGCCAAGATGATCTATGGCGTACAGACTATTTTGAAAGAATTGCTAAAACAATCGATGGCATTCGTCCAGAAGTGATGAATCGATATAAGCGTAATTCGAAAAAGATGGTGGCTTGTTTACAGAATCGTGATTTAAAGGGAGTACAAAGTTGTGTTCGAAGAAAATTAGGAATTAAAAAATTCTTTAGAGTCTTCAAAAATAAGAATGTATTATTTAAATTAGCTTATTATCACATTTATTCAAAAAAACCAATTCAAGATAATGTGATTCTGTTTGAGACATTTATGGCTAAAAACTATTCGGACAGCCCAAAATATATTTATGAATACATTGCCAAAAATTATCCAGGAAAATACAAGTGTGTATGGGCATTGAATGATGGTCATGAAGTTCCTTATGGAGCGGAAGTCGTAAAACGTTTCTCGTTCAAATATGCTTATTATTTAGCTGTAAGTAAATATTTTGTATTTAATGTAAGACAACCATTGTGGTATCGCAAAAGAGAAGGACAAGTATTTGTTGAAACTTGGCATGGCACACCATTGAAACGTCTTGTATTTGATCAAGAAGAAGTAACTTCTGCATCACCAAAATATAAACAGCAGTTCTATCGTCAAAGACAAGAATGGGATTATTTAGTGAGTGCCAATCCTTTTAGTACGAAAACATTTAGAAGCTGTTTTATGTATGAAGGCAAGATGCTTGAATATGGATATCCAAGAAATGATATTTTATATTGGCCAAACAAAGATGAAATTGCGAAAGACCTAAGAAAGAAACTAGGTATTCCAGAAGATAAGAAGACGATTTTATATGCTCCGACATGGCGTGATGATGAGCACTATGGAAAAGGGGAGTACAAATTTACGTTGGCTTTAGATTTGAAGCTGATGATGGAAAAATTATCGGATGAATATGTTGTTTTATTAAGAACACACCACTATATCGCAGATAACATTGATACAACAGGTCTTGAGGGCTTTGTGTACAATTTAAGTAAATATGATGATATCAGTGAAATCTATTTGATCAGTGATATTTGTATCACGGATTACTCAAGTGTATTCTTTGACTTTGCGAACTTAAAACGACCAGTACTTTTCTATACATATGATATTGAAAAGTATAAGAATCAGTTACGTGGATTCTATATTGATATGAATACAGAAGTTCCTGGCCCACTATTGTATACGAGTGAAGAAGTTGTGAATGCAATTTTGAATATTGATCAAATAAATGAAGAATATAAAGAACGTTACGAAGAATTCTACAAACGTTTCTGTTGTTACGACGATGGAAATGCGTCAAAGCATATTGTAGAAGAAGTATTTAAGTAAAAAAGGAGAGGATAGCCATGTTGATAAAGCTTTTAAGACCATTTAAAAAGTTTGCAGGAAAGTGCATTCGCTTGGCATATAAATTAACCTATCGTTTATTTAAAGTAGATGATAAGCTTGCTATATTTATATCGTTCCATGGTCGTGGCTATTCGGATAATCCTAAAGCTATTTATGAACAGATGAGACAAGATCCAAGATTTGATGGATATCGTTTTATTTGGTTTATAAAGAATCACAAAGAAAAAAAATTGCATATTGAGGGAGCTGAAATAAAGGAATATTTCAGCATTCCTTATTTCTATTATTTATCGAAGGCAAAATTATGGGTAGTGAACTGCAAATTACCTACATATATCTTTAAAAAGGAAAATCAGGTTTACCTACAAACATGGCATGGAACACCATTAAAACGATTAGCTCATGATATTGATGTGAGTGAAGATACTACATTTTATCGTTCAGGTGTCAGTTATGAACAAATGTGCCATTCCTATGATGTAGATGTCGCAAGATACAATTATATGATCAGTCCAAATGCCTTCTGTACGAAAGTTTTTCAAACATCTTTTAAAATCAATAGAGAAAGATTGATTGAAACAGGATATCCTAGAAATGATTTTATTTCGAATGCGACAAAAGAAGAATGTGATGCGATCAAGAATAAGTATCATTTGCCTATAGATAAAAAAATTGTATTGTATGCACCAACATGGAGAGATAATTCTTATGTTTCTGCAGGATATACTTTTGAATTGAAGGCAAACTTTAGAAAATGGAAAGAAATTTTAGGTGAAGATACAATTGTTGTATTTAAGCCACACTATCTAATCATTAATACCTTCAAAGATGATCCAGAATTAGATGGATTTTTGTATTCCATTCCTGCTCAAGCAGAAATCAATGAATTGTATGTGATTAGTGATGTATTGGTTACGGACTATTCAAGCGTCTTCTTTGATTATGCGATATTGAAAAGACCCATCTATTTCTATATGTATGATTTAAAAGAATATGCGACAGACTTAAGAGGATTCTATTTAGATATTCATAAGGACATTCCAGGCGAAATCTATATGGATGAAGAAACAATGTTGATGGATATAAAAAATGAAGTTTATGACTATTCTAAATTGAATGATTTTAATCTTTATTTTAATAATCATGAAGATGGAAATGCTTCTAAAAGAGTAGTAGATATTTTATATAAGGCGGTGCAATAAAATGGGATTAAGCAAAATAATCTTAAATGTTGCTTTATGGGTCGTGGACGTTTTAACTTTTTATGTGCATCCTAAAAAGAATCGAATTACTTTTATTAGTTTAACACAAAGTGAATTGTCAGGTGATTTTAAACTCATCGATAAACAATTACGTCACGAGAATAAGTATGATATTCATTATATATTATTAAAGTTTGAAAAAAATCTATGGGGTGATTTTAAATATTTCTTGAATTGTTTAAAACAGTTAGTTGAAATAAAAAAATCAAGTCTTGTGATTTTAAACGACAATAACTATGTGATTAGTCATATGAAACCAACCAATGTCAAAGTGCTACAAGTTTGGCACGCGTGTGGAGCCGTGAAAAAATTTGGTAATCAAATCAAAAGACAATATCCTGTACGTAATTATGATTATGTTCTATGTAATGCTGAATATTGGAAGGAACCATATTCACAAGCTTTTGGGGTAAATACAAATCAAGTGTTAGTAACTGGAATGCCAAGAATTGATACTTTATTAAATAGAAATGAAAGAGATGAGTTCTTTTTGAAATATCCAGAATTAAAAGATAAGAAATTATGTTTGTATGCACCTACTTTTAGGGGTAACATTATTGATGGTTTTAAAATTCAGTCTTTTGATTTCACAAAAGTAAAAGATTACGTGGTTCTATATAAATTTCATCCATTACTTGGAGATATTCAATGTAATGGTGGAGTGAATATGAATAAGGAAGACTTGTATACATTGATGCAAGTGAGTGATTGTTTGATTTCGGATTATTCAAGCGTAATATTTGATTACTCTTTATTAAATAAACCAATGATTAGTTACATTCCTGATGTAAAAGAATATAAACATAATATTGGATTGAACATTGATTTTGATGATTTTCCAGGACCTGTATGTACAGATGAAGAGCAACTCGTCAAGGCGTTAGAATTTAAAAATTATGATTATGATAAATTGTCTTATTTCCAAATAAAGTACATGGTATATACGGATGGAAAAAATACAAGTCGAGTCATCGATACAATTAATCAGATTATGGAAGAGGTATAGGCCCTCTTCTTTTTTGTACGACAGGCAGTCGTGCTTATAGTTGATAATCAATCACCGATTATCAACTGTTTTATTTTAGAGACAATAAAGTACAAGATACTCGTAACACTATACAAAAGTCATTGAAGTAAAACAGTCCCAACAAGGTTGAAATACTTTGTCTACTAAGGATATAGCCAAGTAGTAAGCCATACTCAATGCATTCTCGTGAGGGAGTGTGTGAAGGGAGTTAAAGCGAGAACTCAGGCACCAATCTATCAATGCACATGTGGCGTTCAGTATTGATGATGCTGCGGAAAAAAGCAGAAATCCTATGAATAGATACCAATGACTATATCGATATCTGTTAATACTGGATGTGAAAGCAGGAAGCATGAGTCAAGGGAAGGCACAGATGATCCTGTGAGGTCTCCGTATTTAATGGACTACCATCTATAAGTGTAGCGAAGTGACGGATAGTGTACGGAGAAGTCAGAGTTACTAATAGTAGCGAAGAAGTTATAGAAATATAATGGAGCGAAGTGGTAACACCTTGTGAGCTTTGAGTAGATGTAGTTGTGTAAGTGCAAATTTTAAGAATATTCGTATTAACCTTAAAAGATATTACATGACAGTGGAAAGGAGATAAGAAAAGACATTATGAATGAACCATTAAAATTCAAATTATTTAGTGTGTATGGAAAAATACTACACAAAGATGTTCTTACAGAAGCTTTTCGTAAAGTGAAGAAGAACAAGGGATGTGCCGGTATTGATAAAGTCAGTATCAAAGTGTTTGAGGAAAATTTAGATGAAAACATAGAGTTGATTTTGAATGAACTTCGAACAAAGACGTACAAGCCTTCTCCAGTAAGACGAAAGTATATACCGAAGAAAAATGGAAAGTTAAGACCTTTAGGAATACCAACTATTAAAGACAGGGTCGTGCAACAAGCACTGGTCACTAAACTTGAGCCCTTCTTTGAAGAAAACGTATTTCACGACAATTCCTGTGGATTCAGACCTAACAGAGATGTTAAGTTAGCCATCAAGAAAATTGTGTCTAGATTAGAAAGTGGATATCTATATATCTATGATTTTGATATAAAAGGTTACTTCGACAATATACCTCACAAGAAACTTATGAAAGTTATCAACAAGTATGTGTCAGATGGAACAGTACTAGACATGATTTGGAAAACACTTAAAGCAGGATACATGGAAGATGAAATACGATATGAAACCGCAAGTGGTACACAACAAGGTGGAGTTATTTCTCCACTATTGGCGAACATCTATTTGAATGAACTTGACTGGGAACTAACAAAAGCAAATCTTGAATTCGTGAGGTATGCTGACGATTCGATAGTCATGTGTCAAACAAAGGAAGATTTGGAAAAAGCCAAAGTCATAGTTCATGAAACGTTACAACGTCTAGGCCTTGAATTGGCAGAAGATAAAAGCGATGATATTGATTTTCACGAGAAAGACTTTGATTTCCTAGGTTTTACGTTCAACCATTTAAAAATGTCTAAAAATAGACATGTCTATTACACGTTTGGACCATCCGTAAAATCGTTAAAGAAGTTTAAGAGTGATATTAAATCTGTCACCAAGAAGAGTTGTACATACTCCTTTGAGAAGTGGACAGAGATTTTAAACCCAGTCATAAGAGGTAAGTTTAATTACTTCCTTATTCCTTTTCAAGTTGCACGAGAAATCAGACTGTTACTTAACGAACGCGGGCGAGTTATGCATGGCATACCTGCTCTTGATATTACCAAATTAGATGGTTATGTGCGTCAAAGACTACGAGTAAGTTTCTCATGCCGCGGAAAGAAACATGGTGGACAAGCACAAGGTAAATTATTAACTGTCAAATATGATAACAAGTTTTTCATAAAATGTATGGGTCTAGTTACAGGTGCGTATATGAAGGCTCAAATAGTTTTCCCTGGAATTAACATTGATGATTTTATTTT
>ENA-OQAN01000269-OQAN01000269.1-human-gut-metagenome-genome-assembly--contig:-NODE-269-length-28742-cov-1.931365_pt1 | contig 28742 bp, 31 predicted proteins | sample MGYA00242735_ERZ504527 | MGnify/ENA primary metagenome ERZ504527 (study PRJEB26092, sample SAMD00036230) | human gut metagenome | host: Homo sapiens | study: EMG produced TPA metagenomics assembly of... | reverse complement strand
TGAAATATAAAGTAGGTGTGGTGTTCATGCTTAAACGCCGGTGGCTGGCTGGAGCCCTGCTCGTTGTGGCATGCGGAGGATTTGCCCTGCTGATGATGACCACCAAGACAGGTCTGGTGCCGAATGAAGATATGGGTACGGTATTTATCGACGTGCGTACTTCTCCGGGCAACAGTGTGCAGGAAACCCGCAAAGTGATGGTGCAAGTGGACAGCTGTCTCCGCACTATTCCGCAGGTAGATATTCAGTCGAATACCACCGGAAACTCCATGCTGAGCGGTCAGGGAGCCTGCAACGGTATGTTTACCATCCGTCTGAAAGACTGGAGCGAACGTCCGGACAAGGAAGATGCCATCGATGCCGTTATGGAAGAAATCAGACGTCGTACGGCCTTCATCTCCAGTGCCGACATCATGCCGTTTACCCGTCCGATGATTCCCGGTTACGGTGTGAACAGCGGTTTTGAGGTTTACGTGCAGGACCAGAAGGGCGGTACGACGGAAGATCTGCTGAAATATACCCGTCAGTTTATCGATGAACTCAACAAGCGTCCGGAGATCGGACGGGCCACCACTTCGTTTGATACGAAATTCCCCCAGTATCTGGTTGAGATAGATGCTGCACGCTGCAAGCGCAACGGAGTATCGCCGGCCGATGTACTCAGCACCCTTTCGGGATATGTGGGCGGAAGTTATGCGTCGAATATGAACCGTTTCTCCAAGCTTTATCGTGTCATGGTACAGGCACCGCCCGAGTTTCGTCTTGACACGGAGTCGCTCAACAGCATTTTTGTGCGCAACGACGCCGGAGAGATGAGTCCCATCAGCCAGTATCTGAAACTTACCCGTGTGTACGGTTCTGAAATGCTGACCCGCTTCAATCTGTTCTCTGCCATCCAGGTGAACGGTGCTGCCGCTACGGGTTACAGTTCCGGACAGGCCATCCAGGCCATTCAGGAAGTAGCTGCCCAGACCCTTCCGACCGGTTACGGATTCGAGTTCGGCGGTATGTCACGTGAGGAAGCCGGTACGGGAAATACCACGACACTGGTATTTGTTATCTGTGTTGTCTTTATTTACCTGATCCTGTGTGCGCTTTATGAAAGTCTGTTCGTGCCGATGGCCGTCATTCTTTCCGTTCCATTCGGACTGGCGGGAAGCTTCCTTTTCGCGAAGATGTTTGGTCTGGAAAACAACATCTACCTGCAGACAGGTCTGATCATGCTGATCGGTCTGCTTTCGAAGACTGCCATTCTGCTTACTGAATATGCCACTGAGCGCCGCCGTCACGGAATGACTCTCATGCAGCCGCCGTTTCTGCAGCACAGGTCCGCCTGCGACCCATTCTGATGACTTCGCTGACCATGATCTTCGGTATGTTGCCCATGATGTTCTCGAGTGGAGTAGGAGCCAACGGAAATATTTCCATCGGTGTGGGAACCGTGGGCGGTATGCTGATCGGAACCGTTGCCTTGCTCTTCATCGTTCCGCCGCTGTTCATGTGTTCCAGTATTTGCAGGAAAAGCTGATGCCTGAGCGCCAGCTTCCCAAGATTGAAAAGAAATAACCTCAACGAATTACGTTCATGAATAAAAAGATAGTTATTGCCATTCTGTTCGCCTTTCCCCTGAGCGGCTGCCATATTTACCGGGCTTATGAACGCCCGGAATCGGTTGTCGTTTCCGACAGTCTCTACCGTGAACCGGTAGCCGGAGCTGATACGGTTTCGCTGGCTTCGCTTTCGTGGAAAGAACTTTTCACCGACCCGCAACTGCAAATGTTGATCGAGACGGGCCTTGCGAACAACACAGATCTCGGTATAGCCCGCCTCAAGGTGAAAGAGGCCGAGGCTCAGCTTATGACTTCACGTCTCTCGTATCTGCCTTCGGTTTCGTTCACACCGCAGGGAACACTTACCAGTGTCGACGGCAGCAAACCGTCGAAGACTTATAACCTGGCTGTGGCTGCGACTGGGAGATTGATCTTTTCGGCAAGCTGCTTAACTCCAAACGCGGGGCACAGGCTGCCCTCGAACAGAGTGAGGCCTATCGTCAGGCGGTACAGACTCAGCTGGTGCTACCATCGCCAACAGTTATTATACCTGCTGATGCTTGACCGGCAGCTGGACATCACCCGCCGTACGGCCGATACGTGGACTGAAAGTGTACGCACCATGAAAGCTTTGAAGCGGGCAGGGCAGACCACAGAGATGGCTGTGGCGCAGACCGAGGCCGGCAAACTTTCGGTGGATGCTTCCGTACTTTCGCTCGAACGCCAGATTAATGAAACGGAGAATTCCCTTTCCGCCCTGCTGGGCATGTCACCGCAGGAAATCGGCCGTTCAACCCTGGAGAAGCAGGAGTTTCCCGATTCCCTTTCCACCGGAGTCCCCTTGCAGCTCCTCAGCCGTCGGCCCGATGTACGCCAATGCGAGGCCCAGCTGGCCGTAGCCTATTATGCAACCAATTCCGCACGTTCCGCTTTCTATCCCGGCATTACGCTGAGCGGTTCGGCCGGATGGACCAATGCTGCGGGAGCTGCCATTACCAATCCCGGCCAGTGGCTGCTTTCGGCGGTGGATCATTGGTGCAGCCCCTCTTCAACCGCGGCAAGAACATTGCCAATCTGAAAATAGCCAAAGCCCAGCAGGAAGAAGCATTGCTCACCTTCCGTCAGAGTCTGCTCAATGCCGGAGCAGAAGTCAATGATGCACTGGTGCAATGGCAGACAGCCCGTCAGCGGATTCTGCTGGACGAACAACAGACGGCTTCTCTCCGTTCCGCTCTCCGCAGTTCGGAACTGCTGATGCAACACAGTTCGCAGAATTATCTGGAGGTGCTTACGGCCCGTCAGTCTCTGCTTCAGGCGGAATTGAATGTTGCCGCCGATCGCTTCGATGAGATTCAGGGGGTTATCAATCTGTATCATGCTCTCGGAGGCGGATATTAAGTCCTGTTCTCTCTTTAATTATATCTAAATCGTGTCCCTGCAAGTCCGGACGGATATGCAGGGACTTCTTTTTCTGCTGATTTAAATAATTGTTAATCAATTATTTAGGTTTGTTATACAATGTGGATTTGTGTAAGCCTTCTACATTCGGATGAGGATTAATTACACACTTTTCCATGAAGAGAAAAATAACGATTTCAAGCCTGTGCTGAAAATCAGTCAGTTGGGTGAACGGCCTGTTTCTGGCACGGATGTTGGATTACAGTTATCGTAAAACATTATGTCTAACTTTTAAAAATTAAGTGATATGAAAAAGTTATTTTTAGCAGTAGCATTGGTAATGGGAGCAGGAACAAGTTTCGCATTTGCAGAAAACGAAAATACAGGAACTGAAGTTGTAGCACAGGTGAACGAATACAAGACGATTGATGTCAAGGAACTCCCGCAGGCTGTTCAGGATGCTCTCAAGAAGGACTATGCAGAAGCAACCGTCAAGGAAGCATTTGTGGAAGAAACCGAAGCCGGAAAAACTTATAAGGTTGTACTGACTGACCAGGCAGGAAACGAAGTTACGGTGTTTATAACGAACAAGGTGAAGCACAGCAATAAAATCTTTTTGAGTAAAGGTTTCGGCACCGGCATACACTCGTGTATTGCCGGTGTCTTTTTTTTGAGGGGAAAGATCGAACCGAAAGCAACTTTCGTGTGTTAATAAAGAGAATCTGTTTGCATTAAAAACGTAAAGAATATGGAAAACCTGAACATCATTCATGAACCGGAAAAACAGCGTTTCATTCTGACTATACAGGACGAAACGGCTCATGTCGCTTATCGGATTGAAAACGGGGCCTTCGACATCCGTCATACCATTGTTCCTGCTCCGCTTGAAGGGAAAGGGATTGCTTCAGCTTTGGTGAAGGAAGCTTATGACTATGCCCGCGGACAAGGCTATCAGATTGTGGCAACCTGTGCCTATGCCGTGCGCTGGCTTCAACGTCATCCCGAATATGAAGGAAAACCCAGTGATGAATATTGTGCAGGAAATGCGTGTGCTTTGTAACGCCGCACTCCCTGCAGGATCTCCTGTCATCGAGTAGTACGATGAGCCTGCATCGACCGCACGATTGGCCGCAACGACCGCACGATTGGGCCGCAACGACCGCATAATTCGGCTCCAACGACCGCACGATTCCGGCTCATCGACCGCACGATTTTTTCCCCTTGTACAGAATGCCCTGGAAGGGGTTGTAGGGCCTTTGTGGCTATTCATCAGACGCCGCGTAAAGTTTTTTAAATCGTTCGGTGTTTCCTTCAAAGCCCGAAGTCTTTTACTCAAAACGTTTCGGCGTTTTTTGAACAGCCTGAGGCCTTTTGCCCCGGAACTCCTTGGGCGATATTCCTGTATGCTTTTTGAAGAACCGGCTCAGATAGGAAGAGTCGGGAAACTGGCAGTTGGCTGCAATCTCGGCAATGGACAGGTCGGGATTGTTGAGCTGAACTTTTATTTCTGCGGTGAGTTGTTCGTCAATAAAATCCTTGGGAGTCTTTCCGTTGACTGCGGATGCCGTGATTTCATTCAGATAACGCGGAGTGATGCAGAGCTTTTCGGCATAGAATGCCACCTGGTGTTCCTGGGCCGCATGCTCGTGGATGAGATGCATGAAGCGGTGGAAAAGCAACTGTTTGCGCGTGTATGAACGGGCCACGGATACATACGTTTCCGGAATGGAGCTGAATATCCACAGAAACATGCTTTGCAGGAAATTCAGTTCCAGCTGTTCGGTGAAGGCGGATGACGGCTGACTGAAGAGCATCTGTCCCATATCCATCCAGAGATTGACATTTTTCCAGCTTTGAAGGCTTCCGGTCTTTCCGTGATCGAACAGAGGGAACTCTTTCATATAGTCGAAATAAGTGGTGTCGAGCGAGACCGCAGCCTGAAGGAAGAGCCGGGAAGGGTAGAGCAGCATCCGTACGCGGAAGTCGGCCGAAGCTTCGATCAGCTGCATGATGCTTCCCCGCCAGAAAATGAGTTCCGTCGTTTCATGGAGGTGAAACTGCTGGGCACCCGTGGAGAGGATCCCTTCTCCCCGGACACAGATGATCTGGATACCGCAGTCGAAATAGAGCGGTGAGGCGAGAAGGAAGCTCAGGTTGCTTTCTTCGTACTGGACTTTCGGGGGAGATGATAACGGTGCTGTTTCCACGATACTTACTTTTATGAAACAAAAGTATCCTTTTTTTCTGAGGTAAAAAAGGATTTGTTCCGGTTTTGAAAACTTTTGCACGGCAAAAGGCAGGCATACTTTTCCGTACAATACCTAATTTTGCAGCGTTCTAAAAAGATTGTTTTATGGTAAAAAGAAAATTCTCAGTTGTTTATTCTGGTATTCCTCGGAATGCTTACGGCCTTTGGCCCTTTCGTGACGGATATGTATCTGCCTACACTGCCCGCAATGACCGGATTCTTTCAAACCACTTCTTCCCAGGTACAGTTGGGACTGACGGCAAGTATGATCGGACTGGCTGTCGGACAGCTCCTGTTCGGTCCGCTGAGTGACAAGTACGGACGCCGCATTCCGCTGATTATGGCAATGCTGCTGTTCCTGTTCTCCACGCTGGGATGTCTTTATTCAGCAACGATCATGCAGTTTGTGGGCTGGCGTCTGGTGCAGGGGATAGCCGGAGCAGGCGGAATCGTTATATCACGTTCCATTGCAGCCGATAAATATTCGGGCAGGGAGCTGGCTAAAATGCTTGCCATCATCGGTGCCATCAATGGAGTTGCACCCGTGGCTGCTCCGATGGCAGGAGGAGGCATGGCCGGCAGTCTGGGATGGCAAGGCATCTTCTGGGCGCTCTTTGTGCTAGGCATTCTGCTGCTGGCGGGCAGTATTCATTTCAAAGAATCGCTTCCGGCAACACGGCGTCAACACGCCAGCTGGCGTGATGTTTATGCCGGCTTTGTGGCTGTGACCCGCAACCGCCGTTATGTCTGCTACATCTTTCAGTTCGGATTTGCTCAGGGAGTTCTGTTTGCCAATATCTCTTCGGCACCTTTCATCATGCAGGAACATTATGGCTTTTCACCGCTGATGTTCAGTGTCTGTTTTGGAATCAATGCGCTGGCTATCGTCATTTCCGCAGCCTCTTCCGTCCGTTTTTCTCATCCGGAGCAGGCCTTGTACCGGGGAAGTTCCGGTATGGTTGTCGCTTCGCTGTTGCTCTGTCTGGGCCCTTTGTTCGGACTGCAGTTTCTGGGTCTATGAAGTTTTGCTTCTGGGACTTCTTTCCATGCTGGGACTCACCTTTACGGCTTCGAACACTTTGGCTATGGATTGTGAACGGACGCATGCAGGTATGGCTTCAGCTGCTGGGAGCACTTGGGATTCGCTTTCGGCCGGAATTCGTATCTCCGTTTGTCGGTCTGGGAATATTCTGGTTTCTACCGGCATTGCCTTTCTGGTCGGTTCCATCTGTTCATTTATCTGCACCCGCATGGCACTTCGCCGTACTTTTTTCCCTGGCGCAATATTATAGTAAAAAGTAAGTCCTGATGAGGCTTCATCCGGTCCGTCTTTAGAGGAGTGGTCTGTTCTTTTCTGTACAAAGAATGTTGGGTATTTGAAAAAAATGATATCTTTGTACAAACTATATTGATCTATGAACATGAAGCGGGTCCGGATTTTTTCATTATTACTGCTTGTCGTCGGAACTTTCCTGCTGTTGGGAGGTGCCGGAGGATTTGTTTCCCTTTACATGGCCTCGCAGAAGTATGAACATACGACAGGCGTCATTCGTGATTATCAGACCAGGAAGATATACCGCTATCGTAAAATCCGTTATGAAAGCCAGATGCTGATCAGCTATCCGACCGACAGATACGGAGATTTGCTGGTGACCCGGACCAGTTACCTGCCGTTCAGGAGCAAGGGTGACAAGTTGCCGGTGTGGTATCATCCGGATCATCCGCGTGAAATCCGCCTGCCGAATTCTGAGTGTATGCTTTGGGGATTGCTGGCAGTTGCGGGACTGATCGGTATTTATGGAGGATGGGCTTGCCGGAAAGACTCCGGAACAGAGAAGCGGAATACAGAAAATTAATCCCAAATAAAAATGTTATGAAGAACCAAAAAGTGATGAAAGCAGTATTTCTGCTGGTATGTTTAGTCCTGGCCGTTCCGTCGATGGCCCAGTTTAATCTGAAGAAAGCCATCAGCGGTGCAACCAAAATGGCCAAGGCAGTTACGCTGACCGATGAACAGATGACCGAGTATGTGAAAGAGTACATAGCCTGGATGGATGAACATAATCAGGTGTGTGCGGACGACAATCCATATACCATCCGGTTGAAGAAGCTGACAGAAGGTCTGGGAGACGCCGATGGAATTCCTCTGAACTTTAAGGTATATTATGTGACGGATGTGAACGCTTTTGCCTGTGCCGACGGTAGTGTGCGGGTATTTTCTTCGCTGATGGATATTATGAGTGACGAAGAACTGCTGGGTGTGATCGGCCATGAGATCGGTCACGTGGCTCACCGCGACTCGAAGAAAGGTTTCCGTACGGCACTGCTGACTTCTGCCCTGAAGGACGGTATCTCTTCCCAGGGCGGCAAGGTAGCTGCACTGACAGATTCCCAGTTGGGTGACCTGACCGAAGCGTTGGTCAATGCACGTTACTCCCAAAAGCAGGAATGTGATGCAGATGACTATGGATATGAATTCCTGAAAAAGGCAGGAAAGAACCCCTGGGCCATGGCTTTGTCTTTCCAGAAGCTGAAAGAACTGCAAGGCGACGCAAAGACCTCCAAATTGAACCAGTTGTTTCAACTCATCCGGATCTGGATTTAAGAATTGAGCGTATGGAAGAACGTGCAACCGGAGAAGGTATAGAAAAGCCTGTTGCTGCCGTTGTAGAATAAGCCGGTGGAAAAGCCGGATATCTTATAGCTTTTGCTTTCCTGATAGAAGTAAATGCCTGTTGAACCTTTATTTGTCAGCTTATGCGATTCAGATATTTTTTGCTCTTGATGTTTGTAGGGAGCTTTGTGAGTCTTTATGCTCAGGAAAATATCCGGAAAGATACGATTCGGATGGATGGAGACAGTCGTGAGAAACTTTTCGGGGGAGGAAGTCCTTTCTTCTCCCGTATCGGAAAAAGGCACGGACGTTCGGAAAGTTGATGTCCAGCTTCCGGAATATCCGGATTCGGGAAAGATAAACATCCCGCTTTCCGGCTCTGTCCATGTGCCTCCTTATTTCATCAATCGCTCTCCGATGTTCTATGGCGATTACAGTACAAGCGGACAAATTGCCCCCGGTTTTTACGGAAGTGGTTCGCAGACCACTCTTCCCGGTTTCGGACGGATGAATCAGGCTGCTTTTGGATATCAGTATGCACTTACGGATTATCTGGAAGTACAGGCAGGAGTCAGTGCGATAAAATATAGTTTCCCAATGAGTGTCGGAGCCTCTTTCGGTGCTTCAGGCAGTCTGATCTACCATCCTTCCGGGCGCTTCCGTCTCACGGCCTTCGGAACATTTACCCCGGCAGACCGCTACGGCTTTCATCAGAATTCCTATGGATTGACAATGGGATATGATTTTACGGACAGATTGGGTATCGAAGCAGGTGTCCGACGGTATTACGATCCTCAAAGAGGATGGCAGACAGCTCCGGTAGTCACTCCCTATTATAAATTCAACAAATTTACGCTGGGAGTAGATGTCGGCGGCATTCTTTATGAAGTTTTCAGAAATATGGTTGTCCGTAATCGGCAGGGAAATTCGCCGACCATCATGCCTCCAGGCAGATAAGGTATCGGGCAAGTTCACAGGCATCCGCTTCGTTGACAGTATCCCGTGTATGCAAGAATCAGAGAATCCATATCCACAAGACATTCAAAGGAATAGCACAAAGAGGCAAATGTTCCATGGGCTGATTCTTCGGCTTTAAGCTGCATCTGATATGCAATGAGCGTGGAGAACTACTCAGCTTCATGATTACTCCGGTGATGTTGATGACCGTAAGCCTCCTGAATGCAAGTCTTTTGTAGAGTTTGTCTATGAGAAACTTGTCGGTGATAAAGGATACTTCCTTTCTTTTATTCCAAGATTATCTCCTTTCCGGAAAAGATAGACCAGATATGAATAATACATAAATAGTTTGTTCTTGAAATAAATTGTTAACCAGTTGGCAGAATTAAATTTGTGTATATTAAACTTTACCAACAGGTCCAATTTATTGTCATTTTTCTTTTAATTTAAAAACTGTGTATTTAATTTCATCTTCGTTATTTGTTTCTTTTCGAATAAGGAGCCCTTCTTTAGTTATTATAAAATTATTTGCAGACAGATTATATTCTTCGGCTAATTTTGTTTCTCCTAAAAATTGGAAATTAGATCGTAAATAATTATTGATAAAGGTTTTTTCCAAGGTTCTTTCATTAGGATTATAATTTATCCATGGATGCTCTATTATTCGATAATAAATATTTTTATACTTGTCATAAATAATAGCCCTATAATAATATGAAGAAAGGTAATGAGTGATTCTTTTCTTTTTAGGTGTGGGTATAGATTTAGAATAATCAATGCTTACTGTATAGACAGAAATCCAATAGGTAGCTTTAGAAACTCCATTACCTACTAGTTTTTCTTGTTCTTTGTTATGCTCTGCAAAGACTTCAAACAGGCTTTTTTCGTTCAATGCTTCTACTTTATTTGCAACAGCTTCTTCGAGTAGCTCTGCTGTGATTAGGTAGCCCATTTGAAGTAGCTCAATTTCTTTCTGGTATATTTTGTTTCTTAGCTGGGTGAGGTAGCTGTTTACTAACTGAGCTTCTTCACTTTTACCTTTTACTAACTGTTTTTCTCTATTCCAGTCTGTAGAACGTGCATATTTACCTGTGCTGAAATAGATTCTTTTTCCGTTTGTGGAGATAGAAACCTCAATAGGTGATAAACCTTTCTTGTTTTGCTTACTTTCTTTCAACGAAAAGTAAACCATCGTACAATGTTTTTCCATATTAAAATGATTGTAAAATGGAGTATATCTCATTGTACTATAGTTGATTATATAAGTTTTTGCAGCCCATTTTTGAAAATGCAAATTGGGCTGCAAATGGGCTGCAAAAATCACTTTTTTAGTGCTTAATTAAGTGACAATTGTTCTGTTTTGGGCTTGACTGTAATAGCCTTTGGAGGAACCATATTTTAGGTCGTTATAGTCTCATTTTTCTTCTTATTTGATAAGACAAGATAACCAAAAAGAAGGCTATTAGAATATCCCTAAACTATAATTTACGGCAAATAAAAAACTCCTGCAACCATTTAGATTACAGGAGTTTATATATTTGATTAAGTATAGATTACTTATTCAAAGCAGTAGCAACGTCAACTGCACAAGCTACTGTACAACCTACCATCGGGTTGTTACCGATACCCAGGAATCCCATCATTCTACGTGAGCAGGAACTGATGAAGAACCAGCGAACTGAGCATCTGAGTGCATACGACCCATAGTATCTGTCATACCGTAAGAAGCAGGACCAGCAGCCATATTATCTGGGTGAAGTGTACGACCTGTACCACCACCAGAAGCTACTGAGAAGTATGGTTTACCTGCAAGAACACGTTCTTTCTTGTAAGTACCTGCAACTGGGTGTTGGAAACGAGTCGGGTTAGTAGAGTTACCAGTGATTGATACATCTACACCTTCTTTCCACATGATAGCTACACCTTCGCGAACATCGTCAGCTCCGTAGCATTTTACTTTTGCACGAGGACCGTTTGAGTAAGCGATTTCACGAACAACTTTCAGTTCGCCTGTGTAGTAATCAAACTGAGTCTGAACATATGTAAATCCGTTGATACGAGAGATGATCTGAGCAGCGTCTTTACCCAAACCATTCAAGATACAACGCAAAGGTTCTTTACGTACTTTGTCTGCTTTTGCAGCGATTTTGATAGCACCTTCAGCAGCAGCGAATGATTCGTGACCAGCCAAGAATGCGAAACATTTAGTTTCTTCGCGCAACAGCATAGCAGCCAAGTTACCGTGACCAAGACCTACTTTACGGTCATCAGCTACAGAACCTGGGATACAGAATGACTGCAAACCGATACCGATAGCTTCAGCAGCTTCAGCAGCGTTTTTGCAACCTTTCTTCAATGCGATAGCACAACCTACTACGTATGCCCATTTTGCATTTTCGAAGCAGATAGGCTGAGTTTCTTCACAAGTCTTATAAGGATCAAGACCATATTGTTCGCAGATAGCGTTAGCTTCTTCGATGTCTTTGATACCGTTTTCGTTCAAAGCAGCAAGAATCTGTTTGATACGACGGTCCTGGCTTTCAAATTTTACTTCTCTAATCATATGTCTTTTCCTCCTTATATTATTCCTGACGTGGTCAATATGTTTAACTGCGCCTTGTTCTGCTGTGAAGCGTCCGTAAGTACCTGTTACTTTCTTCAGAGCTTCGTTAGCGTCTGTACCTTTTTTGATCTCATCCATGAAATTTGCCCAGATGAACGAACTCGTATCCGCAGATTTCATCGTTTTCGTCCAAAGCGATAGTCTTGATATAGCCTTCAGCCATTTCAAGGTAACGAGGACCTTTAGCCAAAGTTCCATACAAAGTACCTACCTGGCTACGCAGACCTTTACCCAAGTCTTCCAAGCCGGCTCCGATCATCAAACCACCTTCAGAGAAAGCAGACTGAGTACGTCCGTAAACGATTTGCAAGAACAATTCACGCATAGCTGTGTTGATAGCGTCGCAAACCAAGTCGGTATTCAATGCTTCCAAAACTGTTTTTCCCGGAAGGATTTCAGATGCCATAGCAGCTGAGTGAGTCATACCTGAGCAACCGATTGTTTCAACCAATGCTTCCTGGATAACACCTTCTTTAACGTTCAAAGTCAGTTACAAGCACCCTGCTGAGGAGCACACCAACCGATACCGTGAGTCAAACCTGAAATGTCTTTGATTTCTTTTGATTTAACCCATTTTCCTTCTTCAGGAATTGGAGCTGGACCATGATTAGGTCCTTTTTTTACAACACACATGTGTTCAACTTCGTGTGAATAAGTCATATTCTTTACGTTTTATGAGTAATAAAAAATAAGTATTTCGTAAACTTCTTATTACGGAATTTCTTCTTTAATTCGTACGCAAAGTTAGTCGTTTTATTTAGTTATGCAATCAATGAAACCTAACTTTTTGTTGGTTTTTAATGATATTTTTTGCTGAAACTCTTGTTTTGTAATCTCTGCTTGTCAAAATGTTTTTTATCTTCCGAAAGAAACCTGTATCTTTGCCGATGGTAATATCAGCAGGATGGTAATACCTATCTGTAAGTAATAATAATTAGGTATATGAATGAAGTCGAAATTAAAGTAAAAGACGAAGACCTACGTCGTGGAGCCGAAGCTGGAATGGATGAATTTCTGAATGTGTTTATCCATAAGTATCTTGAGGTTACAGGAGGAGTAATTAATGCTGAAACGATGCCTTTACTGAATGGCTATCAGCATACTTTGCTAGGTTATCATTCTTTCGTGAAGAAGTGCTTGAAGGAGGTTTTATACAGTTGATTCAAAATGGTTACGGACCATATATCTTTGATAATCCTTTTGCCAAGGCGATGCGTATGTTTGGAGCGAAAGATTTTTCAAAGCTTATTTATGATGCTAAAAAGATTTATGATGCTCATCGCGAAGATTTGGAAAAGAATGTTCCGATGATGAGTTTATGGCAATGTATGAGCAATACGAAGCGTTTGATGATTTGGAAGAGGCCTATATGGATATGGAGGAGAGAGTTACAGCACAGATTGCTGAGTATGTAGATGAGCATTTGGAACAATTTGCAGGGATAGAGTAATCTTTTAGAATTTATTGCTTGTTTTTGGTTTATAGTGAATAAAAGTTAAAAATTAAAGATAGGGAAAGCAGTCTTTTTTTACTCATTTTCATTTTAAGTGAAAAAAATTAAATAATAAAAGATAAATAAAGGAAGAATATGAAGACAATGAAGTTTTTTATGTTGGCATCAGCTTTTGCATCGATGATTGGATTTAGCTCTTGCTTGAATGGGGGAGATTATACCAATAGCTATAGCGATGTAGATTTTGTAAAAGTTACTGGCTTTTTGGGAACTGTTAGTTTGAAAAATCAGTTTGGATATGAATATGTTCCTTCTAATAAAGAGGTTATTGCTGATTTGGAATCAGGAAAATATGCATATATTGCTTATTCGTATGATCCTACAACCGTCAATAATACTACTAAGATGATAGATGTCCAGCTGTATGGTTGTTCACAGTTGGCAGATGGATATGTTTTGCCTTCGGCTCCAACAGAAGATGATGCCAATGCTCCTATATATGATGTTACAAGTTCGGGTAGTACAGGTGGACAGGTTACTCCTATTTTCTATCAGTGAATGATGTGTTTATTCCACTTTATTATTATTATAAACCAGCAAATAATAACGACGACTTGAAAGAGGAGGTAGCTCTTCATAATTTTACGTTATATTACGATCAGGCAACTGATTTCAATGGTTCTACTATGACATTGCATCTCCGTCATAAAATACAAGATTTTGATGAAGAAGATAATAAGGAACGTACTAGTCGTGCATATGAATTCAGACATTTCTCTTTGGCTGCTCCTCTTTATGCATATAAAGATGTAAACGGTGGCAAAAATCCGGATAAAATTGTTATCGAATTCGAGCAAAATACATATAATGCAGAATACAACGAAGACAATGTAAAGAGCGAAACATACGAAATAGATTATAAGACAGTAGTCGAAAATTATAATAAGCTGGCCGGTAACACTTCAGGTTCAGAGGTTACAGAATAATTTAGGAGAGAGAAATATAGAGTAAGCATACTCGATAAAGTATGCGTCCGTAAGGTGCGGATTATGCAGATAAGGCTGTGTATGTTAATGTATGTCAGCGTTTCTGTATAATTCGTGCCTTATTTTATTTCTTTTTTGTACATTTGCAGTTCCGAAGTTCGGATTTATTACAAAAAATAGAATAACATTGGATTATAAATCATTATTTCAGCAGATAATAGCTTTGTTGTCTACTCCAGGCAAAGCGTGGAGTGAAATTGCAGAGCGGGGGGTAGGAAGGTCAGTAATGCCTGCTTTTGTTTATCCTCTTATTGGGTTGTGTGGCTTGTCAGAGTTTATCGGAACATTTATCGGAAAAGATTTTCATCCGTTATGTTCCAGGTAGCCTTGACTCGTTGTTGTGCTGTAGCTGTAGCTTTGTTCGGTGGCTTTTTTCTTTCAGCTTATTTATTGGATAAGTTGAATCATAACTGGCTGGGAGGGAAAGATTCTTACGACCGGATACTTGTGTTTGTGGGCTATTCTATGGTAGTTACTTTTGTATTGAATATCGTCAGTGGACTGTTTTCTATAGTTGTACTGCACTGGATATTGCAAATATATACCATTGTAATTGTATTCGAGGGGGTACGCAGATGGCTTAAGGTTGAGGAGAACAAACAGACTGCCTTTACTCTTGTGGCTACTATCATCATTTTGGTGTGTCCTGCTATTATCGAATTTATATTTAATAAGTTATCAGTAATATTGAATTAATGAAAACAAACGCCGGTAATATAAATATTAAGAATAAACGTGCTTCGTTCGACTATGAGTTTATTGATACGTACACAGCCGGAATTGTGTTGACCGGAACTGAGATAAAGTCTATTCGTCAGGGAAAAGCAAGTTTGGTTGATACGTTTTGTTTCTTTTCCCGTGGAGAGTTGTGGGTAAAGAATATGCATATAGCTGAATATTTTTACGGTTCGTACAACAATCATTCAGCTCGTCGGGACCGTAAGTGTTGCTGACAAAAAAAGAACTTCGTAAACTTGAACGTACTTCTGCCGAGCCTGGATTTACCATTGTTCCGACTCGTCTGTATATTAATGAAAAAGGGTTGGCGAAGGTTGTGATTGCTTTGGCAAAAGGTAAGAAACAATACGATAAACGCCAGACGTTGAAAGAAAAAGAAGATAAGCGTATGATGGATCGCATGTTCAAGCGATGATCGGGAAAGATGGTGCAGACAATTACAGTTTATATAAGTTGTCTGCATCGTGCTTTTGGCATATGAGGAAAACGATTCCCTGTGTTTTAAATTTAAATAGAGCTTTTCAAATGCAACAACTAATAAACGAACGTATTCTCGTGCTCGACGGAGCCATGGGAACGATGATACAGCAATACAATCTTTCGGAAGCTGATTTTCGGGGAGAGCGTTTCAAGGATCTTCCAGGATTGCTGAAAGGAAACAATGATATGTTGTGCCTGACTCGGCGGATGTTATAGAGGAAATACACCGTAAGTATTTAGAGGCAGGAGCTGATATCATCGAAACAAATACATTTAATGCAACTGCTGTTTCGATGGCAGATTATCATATGCAGGCTTATTGCCGTGAGATAAATCTTGCGGCAGCTCGTCTGGCCCGTAAAATTGCTGATGAATATACAGCGAGAACTCCCGAAAAGCCACGCTTTGTTGCTGGTTCGGTAGGACCGACCAACAAAACTTGCTCGATGAGTCCGGATGTAAATAATCCGCTTTTCGTGCATTGACATTCGATGAACTTTCTGAAGCTTACCGTGAACAAATGGAGGCTTTGCTTGAAGGGGGAGTAGATGCTATTCTGATAGAAACAATTTTCGATACACTGAATGCGAAAGCTGCTGTTCTGGCCGCAGAAACAGCTATGCAGAATTTGGGAAGAAAAGTTCCTTTGATGCTTTCTGTTACGGTTTCGGATGTTGCTGGACGCACGTTGTCGGGACAGACGCTTGATGCGTTTTTGGCTTCGGTACAGCATGCTGATATCTTTTCCATCGGACTGAACTGCTCTTTTGGTGCCAGACAGTTGAAACCTTTCCTGGAGCAGTTGGCCCGTCGTGCTCCTTATTATATAAGTGCTTACCCTAATGCCGGACTTCCTAATAGTCTGGGGCAATACGACCAGACACCCGAAGAAATGGCTGCCGAAGTCAAGGAATATATCGATGAAGGACTGGTGAATATAATCGGTGGATGCTGTGGTACTACCGAAGCATATATTGCCAAGTATCAGGAACTTATTAAAGATGCCAAACCTCATGTGCCTGCTCCGAAACCGGATTATCTCTGGCTTTCCGGGCTGGAACTGTTGGAAGTGACTCCTGAAATTAATTTTGTCAACGTGGGTGAGCGCTGTAATGTGGCCGGTTCACGTAAGTTTCTTCGTTTGATAAACGAAAAGAAATACGATGAAGCTTTGTCGATAGCCCGCAAGCAGGTAGAAGACGGCGCGTTGGTTATCGATGTTAACATGGACGACGGATTGCTTGATGCTGCTGAGGAGATGACAACCTTCCTCAATCTGGTTGCATCAGAACCGGATATTGCCCGTGTGCCTGTTATGATAGACTCTTCCAAGTGGGAAGTTATTCTGGCAGGACTGAAATGTGTGCAGGGAAAATGTATCGTCAACTCTATTTCACTGAAAGAAGGCGAAGGAGCTTTTGTTGAGCATGCCCGTACCGTCAAGCAGTACGGAGCGGCAGTCATCGTAATGGCTTTCGACGAGAAAGGACAGGCCGATACATTTGAACGGAAGATAGAAGTTTGCGAACGGGCTTATCGTATTCTTACAGAGAAGGTCGGTTTCCGTCCTCAGGATATAATCTTCGATCCGAACGTGCTGGCAGTGGCTACTGGTATCGAGGAACATAATAACTATGCTGTCGATTTTATTAAAGCTACAGGTTGGATTCGCCGTCACCTTCCGGGCGCACACGTCAGCGGAGGAGTAAGTAATCTTTCTTTCTCTTTCCGTGGCAACAATTATATACGTGAGGCAATGCATGCAGTATTCCTTTATCATGCTATTCAGCGGGGTATGGATATGGGTATTGTCAATCCGGGAACTTCTGTACTTTATACAGATATACCTTCGGATATCCTGGAACGGATTGAGGATGTGGTGCTGAACCGTCGTTCGGATGCAGCTGAACGCTTGATTGAAACAGCTGAAAAACTGAAAGCGGAAAAGGAGAACTCGGGTGAGCAGCAAACAGCCAGTTCACATCTTGCCTGGCGTGAAGGGACGACTGTAGAAGAACGTTTACAATACGCACTGGTAAAGGGTCTTGGCGATTATCTGGATGAAGACTTGCATGAAGCACTTGCCAAATATCCGGATGCTGTCAGCATTATCGAGGGTCCGCTTATGTCGGGAATGAATCATGTCGGTGATTTATTCGGTTCCGGTAAGATGTTCTTGCCTCAGGTTGTAAAGACAGCACGTACTATGAAAAAAGCTGTAGCTATCCTTCAGCCTATATTGAGGCGGAAAAAAAGGAAGGGGCACGCAGTGCAGGAAAAGTGCTGTTGGCTACAGTAAAGGGAGATGTACACGATATCGGTAAGAATATTGTTTCTGTGGTTATGGCATGCAATAATTACGAAATTATCGACTTGGGCGTAATGGTTCCTGCTGAAAAGATTGTTGAAACGGCTATTCGTGAGAAGGTAGATATTATCGGCTTGAGCGGACTTATTACACCGTCGCTGGAAGAAATGGTGCATGTCGTTTCAGAACTGGAACGTGCCGGACTTGATATTCCTGTAATGATTGGCGGTGCTACAACTTCCAAACTTCATACAGCTTTGAAGATTGCTCCGGTTTATCATGCTCCGGTGGTATATATGAAAGATGCTTCACTGAATGCTCCGGTGGCAGCACGCCTGATGAATCTTGATCTTCGAAGTACATTTGCAGAAGAACTGGAAAGTGAATACCGTGAGCTTCGTGAAAAGAATAAGACCAAACAGGTAAAGACGGTTTCACTCGAGGAAGCACAGAAAAATAAATTGAATCTCTGGGAATAGTCTTTGTAGACAAACTGATTTATATTCTGTTATAAGCATGGCATATCAAATTTTTAGTGATATGTCATGCCTTTTTCCGTATTCTTTGTATTTTTATCACCATATTGAAAAACACGACATGATAATGAAAACACAATTTTGTTCTTTTTTACTTTGCTGGATAATCTTTTGTGAGTTTTTGCCGGCTCAGTCTGTATGCGGATATCGTTCGTTGGATGTTACAAATCCTATAGAGTTATTAGGAAATAAGATTCTCTATGAAGGAAAGGAAATAGAGCTGGGGGAGAAAACCTTTTTTATCGATGGGCAGCTGTCCGATGAAGTGACGGCCAGATATCCTTTTGTTTTCAATAGCTTTAATGAAGCAGCCAAGGCTTTTGTTGCCGGAACAGAAGCAGAGCCTATGAAAGTATATATAGCTCCTTATGTATATTGGATTGATAATCCTGATGATCCTCAGGTTAGGGTAGGAAAAGACGGTAAAGAACCTTTCGGACTGGTAGTAAAATGTCCTTATCTGCATCTTGTCGGGTTAACCAAAAATCCTGAAAATGTAGTGCTTGCTTCCAGTCGCGGTCAGACACAGGGAGCTGTAGGAACTTCACGATGTTCGATTTCTGGGGAGATGTCTGTCGGTGAAGAATCTTACGATGGGAAACTATTGTAATGTCGATCTGGAATTTCCTTTAAAGAAAGAATTAGGACGTAAAAAAAGAATGTCTGCCATTACCCAGGCGCATGTACCTATTGTCATGGAGATAAAATTGTGGCAGAAAATGTCCGTTTCATCAGCCGCTTGAATATGAATCCTTTGAATGGGGCAAAACGTATTTTGTTCTATAAATGTTATATGGAAAGTACCGACGATGCGTTGACTGGTACAGGAGTCTACCTGAACTGTACGTTGAAGTTTTATGGTCAGAAACCATTCTGGCGGACGGATATGGGAGGGGCTGTTTTCTTGAACAGTGATTTTTATGTATGTCATGACGAAGACCGTCAGTATTTTTGTAAAGGAGTGGGACCTTTGACTGTTGTCGATTGCCAGTTTCATGTCCGAAAGCCTGTATATGCAGGCTGGACACACGAGCCGTCCGACTGGTTACGGTGTTACCAGTATGGTGTAACGATGAATGGACAGCCTTACGTAATAGGTGCGGACAAGCCTTATAATACAGTATGTATGGAGCAGGAAAATGTACTTCATGCATACCGCCTGACAGATGAAAATGGTAAGGTAATTTACAACACTTATAATTTACTTTCGGGGAGATGATGACTGGGATCCGTTCAAGTGAAGGATAGTGTACGGGTAATCGGAGAACATGATGGCAGGGATTATGCGAATCTGCCGGTCTGTTTGTCGGTCACTCCGCTGGTTGCCTCTGTACAGACCGGAGGTAATCCGGTGAAGTTGGTTGCCAACGTAAAAAGACACTGCAATTATGTGCAGCAGGGAGCTCTGTTCGCTGGAAGATTCAGCCGGGATATGAAAAGTATGTCAGCCTGTCTGCCGGAGAAGACGGAACGTGTGTGGTCAAGGCAATGAATCACGAGGACGAAACCAAACATTTCACTGTTGTAGCCTATACGGAAGATGGATTGGAATGTGCAGTAGAATTGACAGTTGCTCCCGATTTTGTGGAAGCTCCTGCTTTTGTGGAAGTGCCGAAGCTGGAAATAGCAGATGGAAAAGCAATGGTAAGTTACGAACTGGATTTGCAGGGACGGAAAGATGAGTCGCTGATTACCTGGTATCGGGCTGTTGACAAAGAGGGTAAAACGAAATATCCGGTAGCAGTGTCACGGTTGGCTAAGCCCGAAACAACCTATAGATTAACAAAAGAAGACGTTGGATATTATCTTATGGCAACGGTAGCACCCAAACATTTGCGTTGTCATCCTGGTAAAGAATATACGGTAATTTCTTCATCACCTGTTGGCCGTAAACAGGTAAATCCGGTAGATGTATTCGAAACTGATTTTCGAATTTTCCTTGTTCCAATCAGCCTGTATTGTATTCCGGCGGATGGACAATAGGAGGATACAAGCCTCTTGATACGGAAGGTTACGATTGGGAACTTTTCTCCGATAAGGACTATTGGGTGTATGGAGAGGGAATGAACGGATCACGCGGAACGGGTTTGCTGCAGGCGCAGCGTGGAGCACGGCTGTTATATACTCCATTGGAAGGTAGATATGGAGATATGAAAATAACCTTGAATGTAGATCCGAGCAAAACCGCAGGACAAGGGTTTGGAAGTGCTACGGGGCAATATATGGATATCTGTATCAAGTTCGATACCCGTACACTGACTGGATATGCCTTGCGTATTATCCGTACGACAAAATACAGCAATGCGGTCGATTTCATGCTGATGAAATACGAAAATGGCAGGACTACTGCGATTTCTCTTCCGGTATCTTCCACCTGTTACCGTACCGACTGCACCATTGTACTTGAGGTTAAAGGAAATAAGTTGACGGCCCATGCCGAAACTTCCACTCCGCTTTCATCTCCTGTAACGGACGAGAATCTGAAACCATCTGTAAGTTTGGAGGCTGATATCGTTCCTAATGTTTGGGGAGGTATGGGCATTCAGACACGGGAAGTTGTGGAGAGAGCACTACCATGCTGCATCACCTGAAAATAGAATGGATGGGCGTTTCGGCTAGCAAATGATAAGTGATTAGAATGCAGAAAAGGAAAATATGAACAGCCCTTCACGATATATGAATAATACCCATACAGGCTAACAGTGTACCTTTGCTTCAGATTAAGAAATGAAATAATATGAAGCAATTACTAGTTATTTTTACCTCTCTTTGTGTGCTCGTTCCTGTAAAAGCGCAGGATGTCCTCACACTGGAAGAGTGCCTGCGGTTGGGCATAGAGAATAATCTCTTTTTGGAAAGCAGCCGTAATGAGATTAGAAAAGGAGAACATACACTGAGCGAAAATCGTGCAAAACTCCTGCCTCAGATTAATGCCGTTGCCGGATTCAATGACAATTTCAATCCTCCGGTATCTGTTACCGATGGTTCTGCTTATGGAAATCCTTACAACGTTACCAAAACTTTGCAGTACAATGCCTCGGCGGGTATACAGTTACAAATGCCTTTGTACAACCAGACTGTTTATATGGCAGTAGATATTGCCCGTACAATGAATGAGTTGAACCGTTTATCGTATGAGAAGGCACGGAAGATCTGATTTTGCAAATCAGTAAAATGTATTACCTGAGCCAGAATACAGCCGAACAGATAGCGTTAATCAAAGAGAATATTTCGCGTCTGAACGAACTGAGCAGTATTACACAGGCCTTTTATGATAACGGTATGGCGATGGAAGTCGATGTGAAGCGTGTGAATATCAATCTTGAAAATCAGCGGGTACAGTATGATAACGCACAGTCTATGCTGACACAGCAGCTGAATCTGTTGAAGTATGTGATCGATTATCCTGCTGATAAGGAAATAGCCTTGACACCGGTTGATACAGAAAATACTACATCCGTATCGCTTACCGGACTGGATAATAACCAGTATGAACTACAACTTTTGCAGTCGAAGCAAAAACTGGCCGAACAGCAGCGTAAGATGATTGGTCAGGGTTATATTCCTTCGTTAAGCCTTACCGGAAGCTGGATGTATTCTGCATATACCGACAAGGCAAAGAACTGGTTCCATTCCGGTCCGTCCAATCATTGGTATAATTCGAGCGGTATCGGACTGACACTCCGTATTCCTATTTTCGACGGACTGGATAAGCGGGCAAAAATGAAGAAGGCAAAGATCGAGATAGAAAATGCGAAGCTTTCTTATGAGAATGCACTCAAGAATATGCAGACGCAATACCTGAATGCTACAAACGAACTGATGAACAGCCAGCGTAATTTCAGGAAGCAGAAAGATAATTATCTGTTGGCAGAAGATGTGTATCAGGTTACGACCGACCGTTATCGGGAGGGAATCGCTTCGATGACGGAGGTGCTACAGGATGAGATGCGGATGAGTGAAGCTCAGAACAATTACATCAACGCACATTACAATTACCAGGTTACTAACCTGAGTCTGCTAAAACTTACCGGACAGCTGGAAACACTGTTTAACGGAAATTCTATTCATTAATCATTTAAAATTGTCAGCATTATGAAAACCAATAATAATACACTTCAGGAAAAAGCTTTGAAACTGAAAAAACAACGTCGTAACCGGATTATTGCCAGTTTGCTTGGAATAGCTATTCTGGTGTGGGGAGTAATAGAGGTTGCCTTTCTTTTTCTCGATTATAAACAGACGGGAACCAGTAACGACGCACAGATAGAACAATACATTTCTCCGGTGAACTTGCGTGCGTCGGGATATATTAAGAAAATTTATTTCACCGAACATCAGTCGGTCAAGAAGGGAGATACCTTGCTGGTGCTCGATGATCGTGAGTATCGCATTAGGGTAATGGAGGCTGAAGCTGCTTGAAAGATGCAATGGCTGGAGCTACGGTAATAGATGCTACCTTACAGACTACACAGAATTCGGCTTCTGTGTATGAGGCTTCCATTGCCGAAATTGAAATTCGTCTGGCTAAACTCGAAAAAGACCGTCAGCGTTATGAAAACCTGCTGAAGCGGAATGCGGCAACACCGATACAGCTGGAACAGATTGAAACGGAATATGAGGCTACACGAAAGAAACTGGAGCTACAAAGCGCCAGCAAAAAGCTGCCATGTCGGGCATTAAGGAAGTTTCCAATCGCAGAGAAAGTTACGGATGCTGCCATACAACGTGCTACGGCTGCACTCGAAATGGCACGACTTAACCTTTCGTATACTGTTGTGTTGGCTCCTTGTGACGGGAAACTGGGACGTCGTGCATTGGAAGAGGGACAATATATCGGTGCCGGACAAAGCATTACGTATATCCTTCCTGATACGCAGAAGTGGGTGATAGCTAATTATAAGGAAACTCAGGTAGAGAATCTTCACGTGGGACAGGAAGTCCGTATTACAGTAGATGCAATCAGCGATAAGGAGTTTACCGGAAAGATTACGGCTATTTCTGGAGCAACCGGCTCGAAATATTCACTTGTCCCGACTGATAACTCTGCCGGAAACTTTGTCAAGATTCAGCAGCGTATTCCGGTACGTATTGATTTTACGAACCTTTCATCGGAAGACAATGAACGTCTGGCTGCCGGAATGATGGTAGTGGTAAAAGCCAGACAGTAAAAATAAGACAAACATGTTTTTCAGTTTCTAATAAATTAGAATTATGCCTTCGTGTCCGAAAAATTATCCGTTTTATAATTGGGTTCCCAACCTTTGGGTATTCTTATTCTGTTGCTGTTGTTTATTCCGATTCTTACGGCAAGCGGAGTGTATACGGTAAACAGTGGCGAGATGCTGAGCGGGCTGGGTATTCAGTCTGAACATATTCAGTTTGTTGGTTTTCTTACTTCTGTAGGAATGGCGGCTTTCTCTCCGTTCTTTTACGAACTGGTCTGTATCCGCCGTGAGAAAATGATGTGCATCGTAGGCTTTTCGCTGCTTTATATATTGAGTTACGTATGTGCCAAGACCGATAGTATTTACCTGCTGGCTGTCTGTAGTGTGGTGATGGGATTTCTGCGCATGGTGCTGATGATGGTCAATCTGTTCACGCTTATCAAATATGCGTTCAAGATGGAGGCTACCCGAAATATAACTCCGGGCAATGAACCTGTGATGGTGAAGGATGGGATAAGCTGGACCGTGAAAAGAGTACCAGTTATGCCTACCATTTATCTGTTTTTCATGATTCTGGGGCAGATAGGAACTTCGCTCACTGCATGGCTGGCTTATGAGTACGAATGGCAGTATGTGTATTATTTCATGATGGGGGCGTTGCTATTATCTATTCTGGTTGTGTTTATCACCATGCCTTATCATAAATATGTGGGCAAACGTTTTCCTATCAACTTGCGTAAGTTTGGCAGTGTGGTAATATTTTGCGTGATGTGTTCGGCTGCTATTTATGTGCTGGTGTATGGAAAGGTGCTCGACTGGTACGATTCTCCGTCTATTTGCTGGGCTACTGCGACGGCTGTTGTGTTTGCCATACTGTTTGTCTATATGGAACGTAACCATAATTCGCCTTATTTTCTGATGGATGTGTTTAAGTTGCGCTCTATCCGTATGGGTATCTTGCTCTTTCTGTTGCTGATGATTTTCAATTCCAGTGCCATGTTTGTCAGTGTGTTTGCAGGAGTTGGTATGAAGATAGACAACTGGCAGAATGCGTCGCTTAATAACTGGAGTATAGCCGGTTATTTTATCGGTTGCATTATTGCTATTGCCATGGGATCAAAAGGAGTACATCTGAAATACCTTTTCTCGATGGGCTTTGTTCTGATAGGACTTTCCAGCCTGTTTATGTATTTTGAGGTACAGACCGACGGCTTGTACGAGCGCATGAAATATCCGGTTATTATCCGTTCTGCCGGAATGATGCTGCTTTATTCGCTGACAGCTGTACATGCCAATCAGCGGATGCCTTATAAATATCTGTCTACCTGGATTTGTATCATGCTGACAGTGCGTATGGTACTGGGACCGGGGGCTGGAACTGCTATCTATACCAATGTGATGCAGCATCGTCAGCAACACTATGTAACTCGCTTTGCTCACGATATGGATCAGTTGAATACAGAGGTAGCAGCCTCATATAATCAGACGGTTCAAGGGATGATGTATCAGGGAAAAAGTGAAAAGGAAGCACATAATATGGCAGCTCTTTCAACAAAAGGGCGTGTGCAGGTACAGGCTACTCTGGCTGCTGTAAAAGAAATGTCGGGATGGACATTCTACGGTTGTATAGCATGTGCCGTTCTTATGCTGGTAATTCCGTGGAGAAAAAGGAAGCTGGATTTACAGACATAAAATACTTTACACTCGTTCATTTATTTGCTTTATACATCACGGTGGAGCGTATTTCATTTCTTAATCTGACTTTTCGGTGGAAAAGTACCTATGAAAGCTTCCCGTGATGTATTTTTATTTTCTTGTTTCATGATGGGAATATAGAAAAATCTTACCTTAGTGGCAGACTTTAATTTTAGTTTTATGGGGATGGATGCTAAGGAACAAGAAATGCGTTTAACACGTTTTGAGCGCGATTTGACGGCGGGAAAAGATATTTGCTGCTGGAAGGGGAAGTTAAAGCTTTTCCGAAGATATTGTGTAAGCCTTTCCTGATGAATTATGTGGGACTGATTGTCGTGTGAAAAAGGATATTTCTGTTTCGATGTAGATAAAAAGAAGTTTACAGCCCGGGCAGGAGAAACGGTTTTTTCTTTCCGGAAGGGAATTAATTTTTCAATAGGAAGAACTGTCTGATGTATTTGCGTGTGAGCATACTGTTTTATCATATAGATCCGATACGTGAGATTTTAGGCAGTTCGATTGTGGCAATGTATTTGTATACGACACTGACTCCCGAACCATGCTATGTATGGACTTCCGGAGAAGAAAGCGATTTGGCACGTTATATTGCATTGCTGGGAAGACATAGGAAGAGTGCGCAGAATCCGTTTGATAATCATGAGTGTAAGTTGTTGTTACTGGCATTGACTTACCGTTTGTGTTCTATTTACAGCCGTCGGATTATCGAAGAAAAAAATGTAGCAGGACATAAGATTGATACTTTTATCAAGCTCATTCGGTTGATTGAAAAGTATTATATGCAAGAGAGGGGAGTAGCTTTTTATGCCGATAAGTTGTGTCTTTCTCCCAAATATCTTTCAGCATTATCGAAATCGGTTTGTGGATATACGGTGCAGGAACTGGTTTTCAGAGCTATTATCCGGAAGAGTATTTTCTGGCTGAAGAATACCAACAAGAGTGTACAAGAGATATCGGATGACTTGAATTTTCCGAATGCTTCTTTTTTCGGGACATTTTTTAAGAAGCAGACAGGGCTTGCTCCTTCGTATTACCGGATTTCTGCTGAGGAGTAAAATTGTTTCGGTATTTAATAGGGCTTTTTAAAGCTAAAATAAAATATCCAGAAAGGGTTGTGTTTAAAAGTTTGAATATCAAAGTGATATGCGGACTTTGTGATGGACATGATAGAACTCTTTTGGCTGATGTTGATTGCTTGATTTCGGATTGTAAGTTTATTATTTATGAGTTTCAAGTTTTAATATGCTGCTGTTTTCAACCGTTCTGTTTGGTTTGAAACACGTGTTTTGGAACACTTCAGGAAGTATGTCGAAAAACTTCAGCAAAAGTTAGGAAAAACATCATGAATTTTTCTGAAAAATCGTACAAAGTCTGTTAGCCTTTGTACAAAAAAATAAGGCAAATTGCCCGTGTTTTTTAGATATTATGCAGTCGGTTGAATTGCCTTCTGCATAAGGTACGGGCAAGTTGCCTGTTGGCTTGTAAGTGACTGATATTTTTATTCTTGATTCAGTTCTGCCAGAAAGCTGGCAGCTTTCTCAAGGGTTTCCGGTTTTCCTATATCAATCAGATGAAGCTCTTCGGTCAGACATCCACCAATCCGGGCTTCCCCACATGTTTGCAAATAGAAATCCATGATGGGAAATTTGCCTTTCCACCGTTCGTCCATGTATCGGAAAAGGGAAGGGAGATGACATGAATGCCACTGAAGGCATATTCCTGATATCTTGTTGCGTCATATTCGAAGTCTTCGGGTTTGGTCTGTCCGGTATCTTTATTAACCCATCCTCTCAGATATGCCTGTTTGTCGAACAGCAGATAGCGGGCTGTAGTTCGTTTACTTGCCAACAGAGTAGCATCATTGCCACTGTGCAGGTGGTATTCGTATAAGGCTTTCAGGTCGGTATCGGAGAGGATATCGACGTTATGTATCAGGAATGGTTCGTTTCCCTGAAAAAATGGTGCGGCTTTTTTGATACCTCCTCCCGTATCGAGCAACTGTTCACGTTCGTCGCTGATATGAATTGTCAATCCGAAATTCTGGTTGGCTTCAAGAAAGTCGATGATCTGTTCTCCGAAATGATGTATGTTGATAACCAGTTCGTTGAATTCGGATTGCTTTAGTTTCAGGATAACGTGTTCCAGTATCGGACGTCCGTTTACGGGTACGAGTGCTTTGGGCATTATGGTCGGTCAGCGGTTTCAGGCGAGTTCCCAGTCCCGCTGCAAATATCATGGCTTTCATATTGTTATCGGGGTTCTAAAATTTGTTCAATATGTTGTTCGCGGTGTATCAGGTGGATGCGTACACCGAATTTTTCGTTCAAGTGGTGCGCTACGTGTCTGCCGAATATACGGAACGGTGCTGTCCTCCGGTACAGCCGAAGCAAATAGAGAGGTTGGTAAACCCTCTTTCTAGAAAGCGCTGTACATGAGCATCAGCTAGTGCGTCTACGTGTTCCAGAAATTGGAGTATTTCACCGTCCTGTTCCAGAAAGTCGATGACCGGTTTGTCGCGTCCGGTCAGTTGCTTGTATTGTTCGTACTTTCCCGGATTGTGCACGGCACGGCAGTCGAATACATATCCGCCTCCGTTCCCTGACGGGTCTTCGGGAATACCTTTCTTATACGAAAAACTCATTACGCGTACGGTGAGTTTCCTTCTGTTTCGTATGCTGGCAAACTGGGGAAGTTCTGTCAGTTTGCGTAGCATGAGGCATAAGTAGGGATATTCAGGAAAATCTGTTTCCAGCAGTTGACGGAGATTTTCGATGGCATACGGTACACTTTGTATGAAATGTGCCTTTTTCTCAAAATATCCACGGAAACCGTATGCGCCTAGAACTTGCAGAGTACGGAACAGTACAAAGTGACGGAGGGTGGTGAGGAACTGCTCCTTATCAATCGTGTGATAGGGGCGAAGAGCATCGAGGTACTCATCCAGAAGCTCCTGACGGAGCGAATCGGGATAGTTTGCTTTTGCCTGCCAGAGGAAAGAAGCCACATCGTAATAGAAAGGTCCCTTGCGTCCTCCCTGAAAATCGATAAAGTACGGTTTTCCTTCCCGTATCATGACATTGCGGCTCTGAAAATCACGGTACATGAATACCTGTGGTTCTATCTGAAGAAGGGTATCTGCCATACGTTCGAAATCATCTTCCAGCAGATTTTCCTGAAACTCCAGTCCGGTAGCTTTAAGAAAACAATATTTGAAATAGTTCAGGTCCCACAAAACGCTGCGGCGGTTGAATGTTGCCAGCGGGTAGCAATAACTGAAGTCCATCTCCTTGCTTCCCTCAAACTGTATCTGTGGAAGCAGGCGGATAGTTCGTTTCAATATATTTGTTTCTTCATCACTGAAGTTACCGCTTTCTCTTCCTTGTTTAATAAGTTGGAACAGCGAGATATCTCCCAAGTCATCTTGCAGGTAGGCCGACTGGTCGGTTGCTTCGGCAAGTATACGGGGTACGGGCAAACCTTTTTGTGAGAAATGTCTGGCCATGTAGATAAATGCACGATTTTCTTCGGTGGAGGTTCCATATACACCGATGAGGCTTTCCTTGCCTTTCAAGCGAAAGTATTTGCGATTGGAGCCTGCTCCCGGCAAAGGTTCGATACTTGTTGGAGCTTCTCCAGTATATGATTGATAAAGTTGTGCGAGTAATTCAGTATTCATACTATCTTTTATTACATAAACTTATAATACAAGGACAAAGATAGATATAAAAAGCTGAAAGAAAGAAAGGGATAAAAAGAAAAAGGTCTGAACAGAAACTGCTCAGACTTGGTAGCCCGTGGGGGAATCGAACCCCCCTTTCAAGAATGAAAATCTTGCGTCCTAACCGATAGACGAACGGGCCATCCTTATACATCGGATTAACCGTATGTTTTGTTTTGGTAGCCCGTGGGG
>ENA-OQAN01000268-OQAN01000268.1-human-gut-metagenome-genome-assembly--contig:-NODE-268-length-28763-cov-1.878370_pt1 | contig 28763 bp, 37 predicted proteins | sample MGYA00242735_ERZ504527 | MGnify/ENA primary metagenome ERZ504527 (study PRJEB26092, sample SAMD00036230) | human gut metagenome | host: Homo sapiens | study: EMG produced TPA metagenomics assembly of... | reverse complement strand
GGTTTGACATAACTGTTGTCACTAATGGATTTTTAGAACAACTCGCCCTTTGTGACAAATGTTACCGATTGATGTACATCACCTTGTCACCATCAACAACTATCACCATTTTCATCAACAGCGATGAGACGGTCACTGTCACCATCAAAGGCAAGACCGATAGCTGAGCCAGTTCTTTAACCAAGGCTTGCAACTGCTCTGGGTGTGTCGAACCAACACCAGCATTGATGTTAAGGCCATCAGTTGGTCACCAATGACAGCGATTTCTGCGTTCAAATCAAGGAAAATATTACGTGCAGATACCGCAGCCGCACCATTAGCCGCATCCAAGGCAACCTTCATACCACCAAGGTCAACACCTGTAGCTACCAAGAATTTTTCATATTTACGAAGACCTTCTGGATAATCCACAAGGGTTCCAAGTCCTTCAGCTGAAGGGCGTGGAAGCGTATCTTCTGCAGCATCGAGAAGGGCTTCAATTTCCGCTTCACGCGCATCATCCAATTTAAAGCCATCACCACCAAAGAACTTGATGCCATTATCAAGAGCTGGATTATGGCTGGCTGAAATCATAACACCGGCACTTGCATTTTCTGTACGAACCAAATATGAGACACCAGGTGTTGCAAGTACTCCAAGTTTGTAGACTTCAATACCCACTGAGAGCAAACCTGCTACTAAGCAGATTCCAACATCTCACCAGAAATACGTGTATCACGTGCCACAAAAACTTTAGGACGGCCAGTCTCATGTTGGCTAAGCACATAACCACCAAAACGACCTAATTTAAAGGCCAATTCAGGCGTAAGTTCAACGTTTGCTTCTCCACGAACACCGTCTGTTCCAAAATATTTACCCATAATTTTATTATTAGTGCTTGAGCACTAAATCCTCCTTAAACTGTGATGCTGTTTAGCAAGAGTCAATCTAGTGAAATCTATCTAGATAATCTAACTTTATAAGATTTCGCCAATATTTTCAACCCTTGATTTTAAACATTTTTAATTGGTTACATTTTTATGAGATTAGGCCCTCTCAGTCCCATCCATTATACATGAATTTGGGGAAAATGTAACTCCCCTATTTTTGCGTGACTTTTAAGTTAACCTTAACAGTGCCAGGCTGAACCGTAACACCTTCTGCCTTAAGGTCTATTGTTTTTGAAGTATCCTTAGTCACTTGGCTAATGTCCACAGGGACTGTGATGCTATCAATCTTATCCATAGCTTCTTGCTACCAACGATAGTCACATGCCCACGATCAAGCTATAGCTGATATTAGACACATTGCTAGCCTTATCTCCAGTCAGTTCAACCTTGACAGGAACAGATTTGCTTAATTTTCTCAAATTAATCTTGGCGTGTACCTTAGCTGGTGAGATAGAACTTGCTAGGACTGTTCCATTTGCCGAAACGGCTTGAAGAACCAGGTTACCATCATAATCTTCAGACAGGTTGGAATCACCTTCCAATACTGCTTGAACATGGTCAATCTGGTTAATGATATCTTCACTCGACGTCACTTCTACCTTGGTTTCATCCAGGCTAACTTTTTTCACTTCATAACCATTTGCCAACTTATCTGATGTAATATTAGCTACTACATCAAAGGTCTTGCTGGCTTTTTTGCAATAGTTGCCGTCAAGGTTGATGGAGATACCTGCGCAGACATTCCGGCTGGAAGATCCTTAACCTGAATAGGTACTCGACTGGTTCCTTGGCCTAAATTTGACAAATCAGCAACTAATTTAAAGTGACGTGTATCACTACTTGTCTCAGTCGTTAAAGCCAGCTGTGTTGTCGCCGTCAAATAGACTTCGGCATCATAGGAATAACCACTGATAAAGTACTTATCACTATCATATTTTATATCCACAGGAACCGACTCAATGGTTTGTGTAAAGGTATTAGATGCACTTGAACTATTCTGTTTATTTTGCGCGTTCCCCGACCAGGCTGTGAAAAAGAGTACTACAGCAAAGAAGAGTGCAACTAGTATCTGCCATAAACGATCGTTTTTAAAGAAATTTACAAAACACTTCATTTTTTGCTACCTCCAATCCAACGTTGGAAGAATGACTGACGTGGTTCTTGTTCTTTCAACAAGATAAGACTCAACTCTTGTTCAAATTCTTGAATAGAAAGATCATGGATGAAATTTCCCTTGTAAGCAATAGAAATCGCACCAGTCTCCTCAGAAACAACAAAGGTAAGCGCATCTGTTTGTTCTGAAAGACCAATGGCAGCTCTGTGCCTAGTTCCAAACTCTTTGGAAATCTTATTAGATTCCGTCAATGGCAGATAAGAACAAGCCGTCGCAACCTTGTTATCTCTGATGATAACTGCCCCATCATGAAGCGGTGTATTTGGATGAAAATATTAATTAATAGTTCCCCAGTCACCACCGCATCAAGTGGAATCCCAGTCGCAATCTGCTCTTGTAAGGTCTGAGTCTGTTCAATAGAAACCAAGGCCCCAATCTTACGAGGACTCATGTACTTAACAGCTTTAACGTAGGCTTGAACCAACTTCTCGTCTGAGCTAACCTCTTTATTTTGCAAAAAATGCTGAGGCGTACGTCCAAAGGTTTCAAGAGCAGAACGAAGCTCTGGCGCAAAGATCACAACCGCCGCAATGGCTCCATAGTTGATGACCTGATTCATCAAATAAGAAATCGTCGTGAAGCCTATAAAATCAGAAATCAGTTTGACTAAAATAAATAAGACAACCCCTTGAACAAGGGTCATAATTTTTGTTCCTCGTAAGGCCCTAATAAAGCGATAAATTAAAAAAGCAACAATCAATATGTCCAAACTATTGACGATAACTTTCAGCGGACTATCAAAGAGTGACCGCCAAAAATCAATATCAATGGACGAAGTATTCCCATACATATCACACTTTCTTTTAATTTTTAAACAGTTTCTATTATACCACGAATTCTAACTATTTTGAGACTACAATCACTACTTTTTGTGATAAAATAAATTCATGACTATGAAAACTACCATGGGAATTCTGGCGGGTAAAGCTAGCCATTTCGTCCTTTCAAAATTGGGACGTGGTTCAACCCTGCCTGGAAAAATTGCCCTTAAATTTGACAAAGATATTTTAGACACTTTAGCCAAGGACTACGAAATTGTCGTTGTCACTGGAACCAACGGTAAGACTCTTACAACAGCTTTGACAGTAGGTATTCTTAAAGAAGCTTTTGGGGAGATTGTGACCAATCCTAGTGGGGCCAACATGATCACAGGGATCACTTCTACTTTCCTAACAGCTAAAAAAGCCAAGTCTGGTAAGAAAATCGCTGTCTTGGAAATTGACGAGGCCAGCCTTCCAAAAATCACTGAGTACATCACTCCAAGTCTTTTTGTTTTCACAAATATTTTCCGTGACCAAATGGACCGCTATGGTGAAATCTATACCACTTATCAGATGATTTTAGATGGTGCTGCTAAGGCGCCTGAGGCTACTATTTTGGCTAATGGAGACAGTCCTCTTTTCAATTCTAAAGAAGTAGTCAATCCCGTGCGATTCTACGGTTTTGACACTGAAAAGCATGATCCAGAGCTGGCACATTATAATACTGAAGGCATTGTCTGCCTAAATGTGAGAGTATTCTTCAGTATCGCCTTAATACTTACGCTAACTTGGGTGACTATGTGTGCCTTAACTGCGACTTCCACCGTCCAGAATTAGATTATAAGCTGACAGAGTTGACTAAAATCACCAACACTACTTCTGAATTTGTTATTGATGGACAAGATTACAAGATTAATGTCGGTGGTCTTTATAACATCTACAATGCCCTTGCTGCTGTTTCTGTCGCTGAATTCTTCGGAGTAGCTCCAGAGCAAATCAAAGCTGGTTTTGATAAGAGTCGTGCTGTCTTTGGACGCCAAGAAACCTTTAAGATTGGTGATAAATCATGTACTCTCGTACTAATTAAGAATCCCGTAGGAGCCAGCCAAGCTCTTGACATGATTAAACTTGCAGATTATCCATTTAGCTTGTCAGTCCTTCTTAATGCTAACTATGCTGATGGTATTGACACCAGCTGGATTTGGGATGCCAACTTTGAAAGCATTCTCGAGATGGATATCCCTGAGATTAATGCTGGTGGTGTTCGCCATTCTGAAATTGCTCGCCGTCTTCGTGTGACTGGCTATCCAGAGGATAAGATTACGCAAGCAGAAAAACTTGAAGATATTATGGCCTTGATTGAAAAACAAGATTGTGACCATGCCTATATCTTGGCGACCTATACTGCCATGCTTGAATTCCGTGATATTCTTGCTCAACGTCATGCTGTCGGAAAGGAGATGAACTAATGACCTATACTTCACTCAAATCTCCAGAAAATCGTGACTACACCTACGACCTAAACGTTGCCCACCTTTATGGTAATCTGCTCAATACCTACGGTGACAACGGTAATGTCCTTATGATCAAATACGTGGGGGAAAAACTTGGTGCTAAGATGACCTTCGACATCGTTTCAGTTGGAGATGATTTCGACAAGGACCACTACGACATGGTCTTCTTTGGAGGTGGTCAAGACTACGAACAATCTATCGTTGCCAAAGATCTCCCCTCTAAACGTGATGCCATTGGTCAATTCATCCAAGATAATAAAGTAATCCTAGCCATCTGTGGTGGTTTCCAACTTCTTGGACAATATTACATCCAGGCTAACGGTGTCCGTATTGATGGTATCGGCGTCATGGGTCACTACACCCTTAATCAAGAAAATAACCGTTACATTGGTGATATCAAAATCCATAACGAAGAGTTTGATGAAACTTACTATGGTTTTGAAAATCACCAAGGACGCACCTTCCTTTCTGATGATGAAAAACCACTTGGTAAAGTAGTCTACGGTAACGGTAATAACAAGGAAGATGGTACTGAAGGTGTCCACTATAAAAATGTTTATGGTAGCTACTTCCATGGACCAATTCTTTCTCGTAACGCCAACCTTGCCTACCGTTTGGTACAACTGCCCTTCGTAACAAATATGGCCAAGACATTGAATTGCAAGTTACGATGACATTCTCTCAAGTGAGATTGCTGAAGAATACGCAGATACTAAATCAAAAGCAGAATTTGAGAAATAATTTTAGAACATAGCAAAATAGCGAAACCCTGGGGTTTCGCTATTTTTTATATCTATTTCCAAAGACGTCTTTTCTTCAATCTGTCTTCAATTTTACGATTATCAATCCTTAAAATGGCAATCATATCAAACAAGAGCCAAGTTCGTTTAGGATAAACAATGTATTTTGGAGACCATATTGGAGAGAACTTCTCCTTATAACGTTGGAGCCCACTAAAAGAGTAAAAACGCTGGGCAAAGACATAGACCAAATTGGCAACCTTCTCTTCCAAGAAGCTATCTTCTTCAGTACCCACATTCGCGAGTGGAGCCATTCCCATATCAAAGTATTGCTTTCCTTCCGCTTGGAAGTACTGGAAGAGTTTGACAAAGAGGTAATCCATGATGCCTTCAGGTGCCTTTTCAAAATCATAACGCATAAGGTCAATCGTCGCCACCCGTTTGTTTTTGGTTGGCATGATATTAGCAAAGGCTACAATTTCTCCTTCCTCACTCTCCACAATAGCAATCGGTGCCTGCTGCAGATAGGCTTCATCAAAGAAACCAAGAGAGAAGCCCTTCTCCTTACGACCGTTAAGCCAAATATCTGAGACAGCTTCATTTCTTGCATCTGAGTCTCTGAAAATGGAGGATCAAGCAACTTAAACTGGAAACCTGCTTTTTCGACACGATTGGTTGGTTTACGGAACTTCTTACCATGCTTACCATCGACAGAGAATGTCGTCAAATCAACCATGGCGTTTTCCCCAAATTTCATAAAATCAAAGCCATAATCATGAAGCATCAGGGTAATACTCTCGTCTGCCTCATAAAACAAGGCTTGTAAATTCCAATCTGATAGTGTCTTCAAGAAAGATTCCCAAGCTGCTCGGTAATAGTTTTCATTACCAATTGGATTTCCCATAACCACACACTTATTGCTGGTTTGTGCAAATTGGAAAACTACCTGGTCTTGTCCATCGACACGATACCAAAAGAGGCGTTTATCATGTAAATAAGCCAGAGCACTTTCTGATGCACCTCCGTATTTCTCAAGGAGAGCTGTGAAGCGCTCGTCATCCATACTTTGACCAAAGGGCCTACGGGGTGCCAAAATTCTCAAGACTCCCCAAACAATGGTTGCAATGATAACTGATGCCAGTAAAATATCAAACCAAATATGAACAAAATGTCCAAGAACATCCCGGTTCTTAGGTGGCAATAAATGAGACCAAAAACCGCTGCCACCCAGAACAAGAAGAACCAGAATAGTAAAGGCTAGGAAAAGGAAATCCTTGGTTTTGTCTTCCCAACTATAAACAAAGTAACGATGATACAACCTCTTTCTGATGATCAACATAAGCACCAAAGAGAGTACAATTAGGAATGACATAGCCCAAGAAATACCATTGAGATTGACATAAATCAAGGTCAAGACAAAGGTTATTAAGGAAGCAATGAAAGCTCCCTTAACCCGACGTCTGATGAGACGAGCATGAAAATGAATAGGGTTCCAAATAGGATACTTGGGAATTGCCAAATCAACTGTTCCTGAATAGGATTAAAACGGCTATTAAAGTAGACATTTGCCAAGCGTTCTGGGATTAAGGCTGACAAAATCAAGAAAATCCCTGAAAAACGTAGCAAATACACAAGAAAGCGGTGGAGACTTCCACCAAATACTCGTGAAGAAAGTTTGAAGTATTTCTCGTTGATACGCCCTCCCATGTGTTTGAAAAAGAAGACAACACCTAACAAGAAGGGAATAACGTAGTAAGTTAAACGAAAGAGCAAGAGCAGACTAACCGCAAGAGCATTGCTAACCCCCATAGAGGTCAGACCGGTAATCACAATCAAATCGAAACTACCAATCCCGCCCGGAATCATAGAGAAGATACCAATAATAACCGCTAGGAAATAAAGAGGAATCAGATTATAAAGAGGAACATGCAAGCCCATTAAATAAGCTACACTTACAAAGCTCCCAAGGGCCGTTCCCCATTCAGCTGTCGAAGCTAAAAGAAGACTTAGCCTCGTTTTCAATGGTACTTGACCAAAATAGGCTAATTTTTCACGACTAGAAACAAAGAAAATAAAAGGCAGATAAAGGAAAATCCCCAATAACAGTAACCAATACTTTCTTAAATCTGGACTTAGAGGGAAGAACCAAAAGACAGCGAATACCAAACCACTTAAAAGGGATAGGCCCGACATAAAGTAAGGCAATAAGCGAGAAAGTGCCTTAACACCTGTCTTTTCCTGCCCATCCTCAGAATAAAAGGAATATCGCAGACCCACATCGACCAAACCAGCAAAACCAGCTAAATTATTAATGGTGTTAACAGCCCAACTTGTTTCTAAGATATAGGATTTGGAATAATCCGTTTCTAGCTCCTTATTCAGTATGATGTCATAAAAGAGCATAGGGGAGACAGCGACTAGTCCGATGATAGCCATCAAAACAAGATGCCAAATAGACAAACCGGCCAGAGCTGACTCAAGTGACTCTAAAGTGATGGTCCGTTTGAGGCGAACCAATTCTATGACGACAAGAACCGTAATCGAGATAAAGAAGATAGATTTAACGGCCGCTTTTAAAGGTTGAAGTCTCTCTAAAAGACGCTTCATGCCACCACCTCTTTTCGACTAATTCTCACAAGCTCACGAATCATTTGATTGAAAATCTTATATTTACGTTGAGCTAGACGATGCCCTTCTCGACGTTGGACATAGAGCTTATGAATTGGAAAGAGTTCCGAAATCTCCCTAGAATGCCTGATACTGATAACATCCCTTTGCCCCATAACTACCCAAACAGGATAGGCAGCCTGATGTAGACGTTCCCTATCTAGTGGCAAGTCATGAAGCATAAGCCCCGTTACCTGAGCCATGATATCCATTTTAGATGAAAATGGTGACAAGGCTTTTAAGCAAAGATATTGTATATAGACCGCGAATCTTGAGCGTCTCGTCAACCCATTAAAGGTCATATTTCCCGCATTAAGCAAGAGCCCTGCAATCCGGTCAGGATAACGACTAGCATAAACCATAGCCAAATTGGCACCATCACTATGACCGACAAATAAGGCCTTCTTGATATTCAAATATTGCAAAATTTCCTCCAAATCGGCAGCCATCTGTTCAAAGGTCATCTTAACACTCTGACGACTGGACCTGCCGTGATTACGACTATCAATGAAAATTAAACGATAGTCTCGATACAGAATTCCTTGCTTACCAAAGTAATTTCCTGACAAATTATTGCCATGCAAAAAAACAATTGGAAAGCCTTTACCGAGATCACGATAATAGATGATTTGACCATCTTTCACTTTGAATTCCATAATATTACCTACCTTTTCACTAACGCATTCTTATACGATAATTAGTCTTATAAGGCATTGAGGCTGATGAATTGGACTTATCTCATTCCAAAACCATCTAACCCTCTTCACTCCATTATAACACTTCAACTAGGAAAGAGTCAGAATATTTGTGCATTTTCTGCAAAAAGAAAAAGCCTTTTCAGGCTTCTCTTCTTATTGTTCGAAAGTTTGTTGTGCGATGAGTTTGTTATAGTTTTCTTCATCTTCTTGATTATCACGGACAACCTTAGATACTGTAAAGGAAGATGAAATCAAGCCAACACATCCCATGAGGTAGTAACCCTTAACCATCAAAGGCTCTTTAAGGGTATAGAGGCCTACCAACATCAAGATTACGAAGAAGGCAAATGATCCCCATGCCATCATGTTGAAAGATGTTGTGTTACGATACACTTTTTTCTTTACTTTGTTCATAAAGTTAGTCTCCTTTTATATACTAAGACCAGTATACCAACAATGTAAGCCTTTCACAACTCAAAACATGAAAAGGTTTTCATCATCTCTTAACCTTCCAATTGTTCTGATAAGTCACTCCACTCTTCCATTAGAGCCTCTTGAGAAACTGATAAGTCATCGAGCTCTTTTTGCAAGTCAGACAATTCTGCCACATCATTTGTTTCAAGCATGGCAGCAGAAATTTCCTCCAAGCGTTCCTCAATAGTCTCTAGCTCATTTTCAATTTGCTCTATGCGTCGGCTTAGTTTACGCATCTCTTTTTGATTGGCTTTTTGAGCTTGATAATCACTAGCTCCCGCTGAAGCTACTTGGACTTCCTCTGAGACTTGATTTTCCTCTGCCTCAAGACGTGCTAACTCTTCAAGCTCCGCCTTCTTCTCAAGGTAGTAATCGTAATCTCCAAGATAAATGGTTGCCCCATCCTCAGAAATTTCCATCACTTTGGTTGCCACACGGTTGATAAAGTAACGGTCATGGCTGACAAAGAGAAGTGTTCCATCAAAGTCAATAAGGGCATTTTCCAAGACTTCCTTACTATCAATGTCCAAGTGGTTGGTCGGCTCATCTAGGATAAGGAAGTTGTTGTTTTCCATTGATAATTTGGCTAGGAGCAGGCGAGCTTTCTCACCACCAGAAAGCATGGAAACCGACTTTTTGACATCATCACCTGAGAAGAGAAAGGCTCCCAGACGGTTACGAATCTCAACTTCAGGAGTTGTCGCAAAATCATTCCACAACTCATCAAGAACAGTGTTTGACGGTGTCAAAGCAGATTGGGTTTGGTCATAGTAACCCACTTCAACATTGGCACCATAGGTTGATGTTCCCTTGATAAATGGCAGTTTACCTACTACCGACTTGATAAAAGGTTGTTTTCCCTATACCATTAGGTCCCACAATGGCAATGGCATCCATCTTCTTAACATCCAGGGAAATAGGCTCTGAGAGAATCTCATCATCATAACCAATAGCAGCATCTCTAACTGTCAAGACCACATTCCCAGAGACCTTGTCCGCATGAAAGGTCATATTGGCTGACTTCTGGCCTTCTGTTGGCTTATCTAGGCGTTCCATTTTCTCTAGCTGTTTACGACGGGCTTGAGCACGCTTAGTTGTAGAGGCACGGACAATATTACGATTAACAAAGTCCTCTAGCTTAGCAATTTCTTTTTGTTGTTTTTCGAAGTTCTTTGCTTCAGTGGCCAACTTTTCAGCCTTAAGGTCCATGAATTTGAATAGTTTCCGACATAACGATCTAAACTATGTCTGGTCAAATCTAGGGTTACTGTCGCCACCTTATCCAAAAAATAACGGTCGTGACTGACAATGATTAGAGCACCCTGATAATTGACCAAGTAATTTTCTAACCAGGCAATGGTCTCGATATCCAAGTGGTTGGTCGGTTCGTCCAATACCAAGAGTTCGGGCTTCTCAAGCAGCATTTTCGCCAAAGCCAAGCGCGTGTTTTGCCCTCCAGAAAGTTCTGAAATGGGCATCTCCACATGCTTTCATCAAACTTAAAACCATTGAGAATAGCTCTGATATCAGATTCATAGGTAAAACCACCACGCTGTCTGAAATCCTCGGAAAGGCGATCGTAGTCAGTCATTAACTTGTCCAATTCTGCCCCAGTCAACTCAGCCATCTTCATTTCCATGTCACGAAGACGTTTTTCATCTGCACGAAGACCTGCAAAGACATTTAACATTTCCGCATAGATGGTATTACTAGACTCAAAGCGACTATCCTGAGCCAAGTAAGACAAATTCAAATCACGTTTTGTATTGATTTCACCACTCGTCGGCGCTTCCTCTCCAACCAAGATTTTCAATAAGGTTGATTTTCCAGCACCGTTACGGCCAACCAGGGCAATACGATCACGTTCATCTACCTGAATATTAATATTATCAAAGAGCACATCTCCTGAGAAAGAGCGCTCAATCTTGTTTCCTTGTAAAATAATCATAACGTTTCAATTATACCAAAAAAGCCAAGCTCCTGCTTAGGCTTTTTGACTTTCTTTTCAAAATGCTTGCTACCTTAGTATTAATCAAATCGATAGCAACAGTATTTGTGACACCTTCAGGAATCACCACATCTGCGTAGCGTTTCGTAGGTTCGATAAACTGGTGATACATAGGTTTAACCACACTGATATATTGCTCAATGATACTATCCAAGCTACGTCCACGCTCTTCCATATCACGCTTGATACGACGAATAATACGAATGTCATCATCAGTATCTACAAAGAGCTTGATATCCATCAAATCACGCAAGCGTTTATCCTCAAGTACCAAAATCCCCTCAACAATGAAGACATCCTGTGGTTCCTGACGATAAGTCTTTTCACTGCGAGTATGTTGGGTGTAGTCATAAATCGGAATATCTACAGGACGTCCAGCAATCAGCTCATTGATGTGTTCAATCATAAGATCTGTATCGAAGGCAAAGGGATGGTCGTAGTTCGTTGACACACGCTCTTCAAAAGTCAAATGTGACTGATCCTTATAATAAGAATCATGCTCAATCATGGCAATTTTCTCATCTGGAAAATTTGATAGAATGGCACGAGAAACACTGGTCTTACCACCACCAGAGCCACCCGTAACCCCAATAATAATCGGTTTTTTAGGCATGGTAAATTCCTATCTAATATAGTCTTTCTTATCTATTCTACACTAAATCATGATATAATAAAAGCAAATCCATATAGAAAATGAGACTTTTATGTTTAAAAACTTTCCTGAACAATGGCAAGACCTCCTTAAAGAAAAAGGAATCACTACAGAGACTGCCATTCAAAAAGAACTCTTTGCACCAATCACTGAAGGAGATAATGTCCTAGGTATCAGTCCTACAGGAACTGGTAAGACTCTAGCCTACCTTCTCCCACTGCTCCTCTCACTCAAGCCAAAAAATCTCAGCAACTGCTTATCCTAGCACCTAATTCTGAACTTGCTGGACAGATTTTCGACGTAACCAAACAGTGGGCTGAGCCACTAGGACTCACTGCACAGCTCTTCCTTCTGGCTCTAGTCAAAAGCGACAAATTGAACGCCTGAAGAAAGGACCAGAAATTCTCATCGGAACCCCTGGCCGTGTCTTTGAGCTGATTAAACTCAAAAAAATCAAGATGATGAACGTCAATACTATCGTCCTCGATGAATTTGATGAGCTTCTCAGTGATAGCCAATACCACTTTGTGACAAAAATCAGCCACCATGTTCCTCGTGATCATCAAATGATCTATATTTCAGCAACCAACAAAATTGACGATCAAGATCTTGTCGAAAATACTATCGTTTATGACCTGTCTAATCAGGAATTAGACACCATTAAACATTATTATATTAGTGTTGATAAACGTAACCGTGTCGAACTTCTCCGTAAGTTCTCCAATATTCCTGACTTCCGTGGCCTTGTCTTTTTCAACAGTCTTTCTGACCTTGGGGCTACTGAAGAACGCCTCCAATTTAACGGAGCTTCAGCAGTATCATTGGCTAGTGACATCAACGTCAAATTCCGTAAGGTTATCTTGGAAAAATTCAAGAATCACGAGATTTCACTCTTACTAGGTACTGACCTCTTGGCACGAGGCATCGATATTGAAAATCTGGAAGTGGTCATCAACTTCGATATTCCTCGAGACCGTGAAGCCTACACTCACCGTGCAGGTCGTACCGGCCGTATGGGAAATGAAGGTAGCGTCATTAGCTTGGTAACCCATCCAGAAGATCTCAAAAAACTTAAAAAATTCGCTAAAGTATCAGAACTGGTTCTTAAAAACCAAGAACTCCACGAAAAATAAGGCATTACAAAAGCACTTCAGTTTACTCTGAAGTGCTTTTAACATATACAGATTAGGCTTTTTTACCAAAGTCCTCAATCATTTGTTCCATTTCCTCACGACTTGGAGTTGTCAACATATAAAGGAAGTCACCTTGCAACTCTGCAAAGGCTGCAGGCATGATTTTCTTAACTTTAAGTTGTTCACGATACTTATCAAAAAGTTCTTCTTCTGAGTAAGCATAGTGTGAGCTTGCACGACGTGAAGTAGCCAAACAGTAAAGTGGCTCAAACTGAGAAGCTGGGAATGGTTCACCAGCAACGATATCCGCATAGCCCTTGTACAAATCAAACGAATGAGCATAGTTATAGACATCGATTGTGAAGCCACCTGCTGGTCGGTTGTTATATTCAATAGCAATATAATCATCACCATCACGGAAGAACTCAATATGGAAGAAACGTTCCTTCATACCAAATTCTTTGACAATTGCCTCACCATACTTACGTAACTTAGGATCCATATCCTTAAGAACGTAGTAAGAATTATCCATCTTGTAAATCATCAAGTCAAGTGGAGTGTGGGCATAATCGAAAGTTGTTGAGAAGACAATATTACCATCATGATCAATCAAACCATCGAAAGTACAGATTTCGCTTGAAGTTACAAATTTTTCAAAGAAATAAACTGTTTCATGGTCCCACTCAGCCTTGAAATGATTGATATCATCTTCTGTTTCAAGTTTGAAGGTTGCAGCTGCACCAACCCATTATCTGCTTAGCAATCATTGGAAGGCCGATTTCTTTCACAGCTTTATCCACATCTTCGTCAGTTTTAATGACAGCACCTGGCACGACTGGAACACCAGCTTTTTGGAAGAGTTTCTTCATTTCAGACTTGAATTTAGTCTTCTTAAGGTCTTCTGGCTTAGCACCAAAAACATTGAACTGTTCACGAAGTGCTGCATCCAATTCCAACCAGTGTTCATTGTGAGATTCGATACGATCGATTGGACCATGTTTGTAGAAAAGAAAGGCTACTGCACGCTTAACTTCATCCAAGTTTTCTAAATTATCGACACGGAAATACTCAGTCAAAGCATCTTTCAAGGTTGATCTAACTGCTCATAAGGCTCTTGACCAATACCAAGAACAGTGATTCCCTTATTAGCAAGTTCAACTGTAAACTGTTGGAAGTTTTGTGGATAGTATGGTGAAATAACAAGATAATTCATTAGTGATTCCTCTTTTATAGTTATTTAGATAGGATAGACAAAGAAATTATAGGTTCATATTGTCAAGGAAATAAGGCATTTGTTTACGCCACCATTCCCAATCGTGAGCGACATCATGGCCCCACTCAGAGAACCAAGCTGGAATATTCTTTTGTTCAAAGGCTTCCTTAAGTTTATAGTAAGATGGAAGACCATCTTGTTCCCAAGCACCAAGACCTGTACATACGATGATTTCAGCTTGACGGTAGCGGTCGATAAACCAACCATCATTTTGGTTCCAGATATAATCTGATGGGGAATTTTGGTAAATAGCTTCATCCCCTCCAAACTCACCCACAAAGAAACGAGCATCGTAGACACCACTAAGGCTACTACTTTATTGAAAACATCAGGGTGTTGCAAGAAGAAATTAAGCGCATGGTAAGCACCCATTGAACATCCTGTTGTCATCATTGGATCAAACCAACCAGTTTTGTGTTTGATAAATGGAATAGCTTCTTCAATAACATAACGTTCATAAGCACGATGCATTTCAGCACGATCGTGTGGATTTTTCCAATCACAAAGCCAGCTTTCACTATCCACACTTGAAAGCGTAAAGAATTGTACGCGTCCTTCTTCGATAAAACGTGCACAAGCATCAATCATACCAAAATCATAATATTCATTATGGCTACCACCTGATGAAGCAAAAACCACAACAGGGATACCAGCGTGCCCGTAACGGTTAACATACATTTCACGATTAAGTTGACCACTCCAGTGGCTAAGATGTTCGATATTCATATTTATATTCCTTTTCCTAAATTAAAAATATTTTGCGTTAATATAGACTAGTCCCACTTTTCAGCGAAAAAGCGAAGACAGTCTGGTAAATTCTCAGCCCAAGCTTCTTCATTGTGTTCAGCGCCAGATTGAATGTGAATCTTGATATTTTCCAAATCAACCCCACGAGCAATCAAATCATGGTAATAGCTCAATGAAGAGTCAATGTAAGCCTGCTTAATGTTACCAGCCATCAAGGTCTTGTCAGTATCATCAGCTTCCTCAGTCCCTACATAAATGTAGACACGTTGATCTGCATCGAGCTTTTGACGCGACATGTAACGATCAAAGGCATCTTGATGCAACCAGTTGGCTGAAGAAAATACCCCAAGACAACCAATCTGCTCCTTATAATCAAGCCCCATAAACTGAGTGATATTACCACCAAGAGATGAGCCAATCATAGCTGTATGCTGACGATCTGAGAGGTACGGTACTCCTTGTCAATAAAGGTTTTACCACATCCATGACAAACTCCGCATACTCTACTCCCTTGCCTCCGAACTGAACACCAGGGATATTAGATTCTTGGTACTTCCACGCAGAATACTCATTCATACGGCCAGGACCATCATTATCGATGGCTACAACAATCATGCGCGAAATATCAGGATTACGCTTGATTGTTGGGATAATCTTCCAAGAATAGCCCGAAAATGACTCCTTACTATAAAGAACATTCTGACCATCATGGAAATACACGACAGGGTAAGAACGATCTGTATCCGTTTCATAGTTCTTAGGTAGAAGAACACGCACACGACGAAGTTTCCCAGTGTAAGGCACCTCTAACTCATGCGTCTTCATAACCAAGTAAAAATAAGATTTATTCATTGTCAGAAAACTCTCTATATTCGAAATTTAGTTCTATTATACCATATTTTAAAAGAAAAAGAGTCCCTATAATGGGGACTCTTTACACTTTTTAATGATTGAATAGCTAAACTCTTAGTAGTTTGCGATATCAAATACTGTTGATTTCACACGAGTCATAGCTTCGATAGAGTATTTCACACCTTGAGTTCCGGCACCAGATCCTTTAACACCAAGGAATGGGAAGTTATCTGTACCACGTTGTGTTTTGTTGTTGATGTGAACTGTACCAACTTCAAGTTGTTCAGCAATTGCAAATGCACGTGGGTAGTCTTGTGTGAAGACAGCACCTTGAAGTCCGAATTCTGATTCGTTAGAAATCTTGATAGCTTCTTCTACTGAAGATACACGGATGAATGGCAATACTGGACCAAATGGTTCTTCCCAAGCAAGACGCATGTCAGTTGTTACATGGTCAAAGACAGCTGGGTAGATAAGGTTGCCTTCACGTTTCAATTCAGTTTTAGCAGTAGCACCTTGTTCAACGGCATCATCAATCAAACCTTGAACGAAGTCAGCTGCTTTTGTATCGATAAGTGGTGTAACGCTTGCGCTTTCTTCAGGCATACCAACAGTGATATTACCTACCAAAGCAGTTACTTTTTCTACCAATTCATCTGCAACACTATCCATTACAAGAACACGTTTGATAGCTGTACAACGTTGACCCTGAATAGTCAAAGGCACCAGCAACAATGTTTTTAGCAGTCAAGTCAAGATCAGCATCTTCAAGAACGATAGCGGCATCTTTACCACCAAGTTCAAGCATGATTGGACGCATAGCTGCCAAACGACCGATATTTTCACCAACTGGTGTTGAACCTGTGAAGTTGATGAAATCAACTGCTTTGTGTTCAACGATGTAGTCACCGATAACAGAACCACGACCTGTGATAGAGTTCAAGACACCTGCAGGGATACCAGCTTCAACAAATGCTTCAACCAAAAGAAGACCTGAGATAGAACCTTGTGTTGGTGGTTTGAAGGCAACAACGTCACCAGCAATCAAGGCAGGAGCAATTTTAGAACCAGCCAAGTTTACTGGGTAGTTAAATGGAGAGATAGCAAGGACAAGACCTACTGGTTCGCGACGAACAACAGCGATTTTTTTCTTGCTACCAGCGTCAAATGCACCACCTTCAAGTACTTCACCTTCCAAACGCAAACCTTCTTCAGCTGCATAGTGGATGATTTCAGCAGTACGAACAACTTCACCGATTGCAGATTTCAAACCTTTAGAGATTTCTTTAGAAAGAACTTGACCGATTTTTTCTGCATCACGTTCCAAGATATCTGCTGCTTTATGAAGGTAAGCTGCACGTTCAGCATATGAAAGTGCACGCCATGCTGGAAGTGCTGCTTTAGCTGCTGCGTAGACTTCGTCTACTTCAGCTTGGCTCATCGCTGGAACTGATCCAAGTTCCTCACCGTTTGCAGGTGCGTAAATAGTAATTTCGTTTTCAGATGTTTTCCACTCACCATTGACATAGTTTTTGTATTGTTTAGCCAAGATAGTAACTCCTTTTATCTATTATAAGACCTATTTTATCATTTTTTTAGAAATAATCCAAGATTTAAACGAGAATTATTCAGAAAATTTTGACAAAAAATAGTTTTAATTTATTAACCTAGGTTAGCCGTATTCTACTCCTAACCAATGAATGAGTCAATTATTTTGTCTCTGTTTAGTTATAAAAAAAAAGTGAAAGCCTAGGCCTCCACTTTTTATGATTAGTCTACGTTAACGTATTCTTTTGAAAGTTCAAGAACTTCTTCCATTGTTGAACATTCAGTAAGTGCACGGTTAGCATATTCTTCCATTTTAGCTGTGTCAAGTTTCTTCATCAAGCTACGTGTACGAAGAACAGATGTCGCTGACATTGAGAACTCATCCAAGCCCATTCCGACAAGAAGTGGAACAGCAGTTTGGTCACCGGCCATTTCACCACACATACCAGCCCATTTACCTTCAGCGTGAGCCGCTTTGATAACATTGTTAATCAAACGAAGGATTGATGGGTTATATGGTTGGTAAAGGTATGAAACTTGTTCGTTCATACGGTCAGCAGCCATAGTGTATTGGATAAGGTCGTTTGTACCAATTGAGAAGAAATCAACTTCTTTAGCAAATTGGTCAGCAAGCATAGCTGCAGCAGGGATTTCAATCATGATACCTACTTCGATATCGTCTGCAACGGCAACACCTTCAGCAACCAATTTAGCTTTTTCTTCTTCAAGAATACCTTTAGCAGTACGGAACTCAGTCAACAAAGCAACCATTGGGAACATGATACGCAATTTACCGTGAACAGATGCACGAAGCAAGGCACGCAATTGTGTACGGAACATTTGGTTACCAGTTTCAGAGATAGAAATACGCAAAGCACGGTAACCCAAGAATGGGTTCATTTCTTTAGGAAGATCGAAGTAAGGGAGTTCTTTATCCCCACCGATATCCATTGTACGAACGACAACAGGTTTACCGTTCATACCTTCAAGAACTGCTTTGTATGCTTCATATTGGTCATCTTCAGTTGGGAAGTCTTGAGAATCCATATACAAGAATTCCGTACGATAAAGACCAACTGCTTCTGCACCGTTATCATTTACACCTTCAACGTCTTTAGGTGTACCGATGTTAGCAGCCAATTCGAAATGTTTTCCATCAGCAGTAACTGTTTGAGCATCTTTAAGGAGAGCCCATTCAGCTTTTTGTTTAGCGTAAGCTCACCAGCTGCTTTAAACTCAGCAATTTGCTCTTCAGTTGGGTTGATAACAACTTCACCAGTAATACCTGAAACCGCCAAAATGTCGCCATCTTTGACAAGTTCTGTGATGTTATTTGTACCAAGAACGGCTGCGATTTCAAGTGTACGAGCCATGATTGCAGAGTGACTTGTACGTCCACCGATATTAGTAACAAAAGCTTTTACGTACTTTTTGTTCAACTGAGCTGTATCAGATGGTGTCAAGTCATGAGCAACAACGATTGATTCTTCGTTGATTGTTGCTGGGTTAGGCAATTTCTTACCAAGCAAGTTAGCAAGCACACGTTTTGTAACGTCACGAATATCCGCTGCACGTTCTTGCATGTATGGGTTGTCTTCCATACCTTCAAAAATAGCGATAAACATGTCTGTTACTTCTGTCAAAGCAGCTTCAGCATTAACTTGTTTAGCACGGATAGTTTCTTTAATTTGACCAGTCATTTCTGGGTCAGCAAGAACCATCAAGTGAGCATCAAAAACGGCTGCCGCTTCTTCACCAAGGCTTTCAACTGCTTTTTCACGGATAACAGAAAGCTCGTCTTGTGACGCCGCTAGAGCAGCATCTAGACGAGCCTCTTCTGCACTTGTATCTTCAACTGTTACAGTTTCAAATGACAAGTCCGGTTGAACAAGCAGATATGCCTTAGCAACTGCAACACCATCAGATGCTGCGATTCCTTTAAGCATTTCTGTCATATTCTTATGCCAATCCTTCTTTTGTCATTGTTTCTGCGATTGCTGCGATTGCGTCATCAGCATCAGCACCTTCTGCAGAGATAGTTACGTCAGCACCTTGACCAACACCAAGGCTCATAACACCCATGATAGATTTAAGGTTAACTGCTTTACCTTTGTAGTCAAGAGTGATATCTGAAGCAAATTTGCTAGCTGTTTGAACAAGCAAAGTAGCTGGACGTGCGTGGATACCTGTTTCTGCAACAATGTGGAAATCTTTAGAAGCCATAATGGATTCTCCTTCTTCATTTGGAATATTTGAGTTATCAATGATAACCCTTACAATTTAGAATTATAACATAGCTAATTGAGATTATCAAGGTTAAAACGTACTTTCTACAAGTTTTTCGAAAGCTTGTCTCTCATTTTACTGGTCATTTTCATTTTTCAAAACATAAGCAAATACTAGTCTCTAGTTATTTACAACATTTTCAGAAAATTTCTTTCATGGTGTTTTCAATCGTTAATTTTCATTTTCGAGCAAAAACAATCACATAATTGAAAGAATTTGATTGCTAAAGGCACTCGTTGAATAAGCTTGTTTCCCAAATGCTAAGTCAGCTGTAAAGATATCAGCTTTAAATGTCTTCTCAATAGCACTTGTAATCAGTTGAGCTGCCTCAGTCCAACCAATATAATCTAGAAGCATGCAGCCAGATAATAAAACTGAGCAAGGATTAGCCTTATCTTGATCTGCAATATCCGGAGCTGTTCCATGTGTTGCTTCAAAAATAGCATGGCCTGTTTGATAGTTAATGTTGGCTCCAGGGGAGATGCCGATACCACCAACTTGTGCAGCCAAGGCATCACTGGCATAATCACCATTCAAGTTGGTTAAGGCAACAACATCAAATTTTTCTGGATTTAAAAGAATCTGTTGGAGAAAGTTATCAGCGATTATATCATTAATCTCTAAACGACCAGCCAGCAATTCTTCTTTATAGTCTTCCTGAGCTACTTCATAACCCCATTTACGGAAGCCACCTTCTGTGAATTTTTGAATATTCCCTTTATGAACCAATGTCACTTTCTTTAGATTGTTCTTGAGAGCATAGTCGATAGCAGAGCGAATGAGACGTTTACTTCCTTCTATTGAAATTGGCTTAATTCCGATACTACTTGACTCTGGGAAGCGAATTTTATTAACATTCATTTCTGTCTGGAGAAACTCAATCACGCGCTTGACATCTGCCGTTCCTGCTTCCCATTCAATCCCAGCATAAATATCTTCGGTATTTTCACGGAAGATAGTAATATTTGTTTTTTCTGGTTCCTTAAGTGGACTTGCTACTCCGTCAAAGTAACGAACAGGTCTAACACAAGCGTAGAGATCAAGTTCTTGACGTAAAGCTACATTTAAAGAACGAATACCACCACCTACTGGCGTCTCAAGCGGTCCCTTAATAGCTACTAAACTTTCTCGAATAGCTTCCAAAGTTTCTTTCGGCAACCATTCACCTGTTTTGTCATAAGCCTTCTTACCGGCTAGAAGCTCTTGCCATTCAATATGACGCTTTCCTTCATAGGCTACTTCTACTGCTTTATCAAAGATTGCTTGGGCATTCTTCCAGATATCATGTCCAACACCATCGCCTTCAATAAAAGGGATAATTGGACGATCAGAAACTTGAAGCTGTCCATTTTTCATTACGATTTTTTCTGCCATATAGCTTTCCTCCCTAGCGTTTTTCTAAAGGAATATACGTCATATTTTCTTGTCCGATGTATTGTGAGCGTGGACGAATCAATTTGTTATTTTTTTGTTGCTCTTGAATATGAGCAATCCAGCCGGCAACACGACTCATAGCAAAGATAAGTGTGAAGATATCGCTGTCAATTCCTAGAGTATGATATACAGTGGCTGAATAGAAGTCCACATTGGGAATCAATCCCTTCTTTTCTTTCATGAATTCTTCAATTTCTTGAGACATGTTAAAGAATTCTTCATTCTCAGTACCTCTGTCAACTTTTTTAGCCATATCTCTTAAGAAAATTTCACGAGGGTCCTGTTTCTTGTATACACGGTGTCCAAATCCCATGATTTTCTCTTTAGAGTCAAGTTTTTCCTGCAAGTTAAGCATTAACATCACCAGATTCACGGATTTCTTTAAGCATATCAAAGACGCGTTCATTAGCTCCACCATGCAAGGGACCTTTTAGAGCACCAATAGCTGTTGTGACACAAGAATAGATATCTGTCAGAGTCGAGGCACAAACACGCGCTGCAAAAGTTGAGGCATTCAACTCATGATCAGCATGAAGAATTAAAGCCTTATTCATAGCTCAATTTCAATTTCAGAAGGTTCAACACCATTCAGCATGTAGAGAAAATTAGCCGCAAAACCTAAATCTTCTCTTGGTTTGAGGGGCATTTTACCAGTACGTAAGCGTGCAAAAGTCGTAATAATTGTAGGCAATTTAGCCATCAATTCAATACTTTGCTGATAAATTGCCTCCATGGATCTTTCCTCGGCGTCCACATTGTAAACCCCAAGAAGGGAGACTGTTGAACGTAAAACACTCATTGGGTGCAAATGGGGAGAGATTGGATAAGAATGCATTGCTCAACAGCATCAGAAATATCATAGTTCTTACGCAACTCAGCTTCAAAATACTTGAGTTCCATTTGCGTAGGAAGATGACCATTCCACAAGAGATAAATCACTTCCTCAAAAGACGCTTTATTATCCATAAACTCGGAAATATCATATCCCGAATACGATAAATGATCATCAATAATAGATGAAATCCTAGTATTACAGGCAATCATATCCTTAAGTCCATTAATTTCAACTGTTGTCATATTAGGCTCCCTTCAATTTTTTTCTTACAACCATTGGCAAGATACCACCATTTTTATAGTAGCGAATATCAGCATCTGCATCAAAGCGTACCAAAGCTTTAAAAGTTTTGGTTTGTTCAGGTGTTGAAGCTGTAACGGTGATAACATCATGGACACCTGGATTTTCTGAAAGGTCAAAGCTAAAGGTCTCATGTCCTGTCAATCCAAGACTTTCAGCATTTTCTCCTTCCATAAATTGGACTGGTAAAATCCCCATCATAACGAGATTTGAACGGTGAATACGCTCAAAACTCTCAGCAAGCACTACTTTTACACCAAGAAGATTAGCACCTTTAGCCGCCCAGTCACGACTTGAGCCCATACCATAATCCTTACCGGCAATTACAAGCGTATCTTGATTAGCTTCTTTATATTTCATAGCAGCATCGTATATAGGTAGAATGTCACCATCATATTTAGTATATCCACCAATTTTTCCATCTGCTAACTCATTCTTGATACGAATATTAGCAAAGGTTCCTCGCATCATGACTTCGTGATTTCCACGACGGCTACCATAAGAATTGAATTCTTGATAATCAACACCATTCTCAGTCAAATAACGAGCTGCTGGACTATTTCTGGCAATATTGCTGCTGGAGAAATATGGTCTGTTGTTACCGTATCTCCGAATTTAGCCAAAACCTTCAAATCTTTCAATGGTTCAATGCTCAAATCATCTCCTAAAGCATCAAAATAAGGTGGGTTTTGAATATAGGTAGAGTTTTGATTCCATTTATAATTTTGACTTTGTTCAGTAGGAATGGCATTCCACTTCTCACTATCAGAAAAGACACTGGCATATTCATCTTGGAAGAGTTGACGGGTGACGTATTTATCAACATAAGTCTCAATTTCTTCACGAGATGGCATAATCTCCTCTAAATAAACAGCTTGACCATTGTCGTCAAAACCTAAAGGTTCAGTTGTCAAATCAATATTCGTGTTACCAGCTAAGGCATAAGCAACAACCAATGGTGGGCTAGCCAAGAAATTCGCTTTAACAAGTGGATTAATACGCCCTTCAAAATTACGATTTCCTGACAAAACAGCACTCGCTAATAAATCAGTGTCTACAATAGCCTTAGCCACCTCAGGACGTAAGTCTCCTGAGTTCCCAATACAGGTTGTACAACCGTAACCTACCAAGTTAAAGCCAAGCTTATCTAGATAGGTTTGCAAGCCTGAAGCTTTGAGATAACCAGTAACAACCTTAGAACCGGGTGCCAAAGATGTCTTCACTGTTGGAGAGACTTTTAATCCTTTCTCAACCGCTTTTTTAGCTAAAAGACCGGCTGCCATAAGAACGTAAGGATTGAAGTATTGGTACATGATGTGATAGCTGCAATGGCCACATGACCTGTTTGAATTGTTTCTGAATGATCCTCAAAGTCAACGTTTGCAGTTTTTACTAACTCTTCCTTATCCAAACCGAAACCACGGACACCTGCTTCTCGTACCACTGCATCCTGGAATTCTTGCTTAGCATCTGATAAGAGAATCAAATCCTGTGGACGTTTAGGACCTGAGATAGAAGGTTTAATGGATGACAAATCAATTTCAACAATCTTAGTATACTTGGCTTCTTTACTTGGATCATAGAAAAGATGATTGGCTTTTGTATAGGCTTCAGTGACTTGGATGTGTTCCTCATCACGGTTAGTTAAACGCATGTAGTTAAGAGTCTCGTCATCAATAGGAAAATAACCACAGGTCGCTCCATATTCTGGTGCCATATTAGCGACTGTAGCACGGTCAGCTAGAGACAAACTCTTCAAGCCAGGTCCAAAGTACTCAACAAATTTACCAACCACATTTTCAGAACGAAGCACCTGAGTAATCTTGAGAGCCAAATCTGTTGCCGTTGCAATTTTAGGCAACTCTCCTGTCAAATGTACACCAATAACCTCTGGAATTGGAAAATAAGATGCTTCACCGAGCATCGCTGCTTCAGCTTCAATTCCGCCAACGCCCCAACCAAGGACGCCAATACCATTAATCATAGTTGTGTGACTATCTGTACCAAACATAGAATCGGGATATAGTAATCCATCTTTTTCAATAATGACATCGCTCAAAAATTCAATATTAACCTGGTGAATAATCCCTGTTGCTGGTGGAACCGCACGGTAATTTTCAAAAGACTGTTCGGCCCACTTAAGAAATTCATAGCGCTCGTTATTACGTTTAAACTCTAGATTGATATTCTCTTCAAGAGCAGTATCACATCCGTATGAATCAACTTGGACAGAGTGGTCAATGACCAAATCTACTGGAATCTCGGGATTAATAAATTCTGCTTTACCACCATTAGCCACTATAGCATCACGCATTGAAGCTAAATCAACAACAACAGGAACTCCTGTAAAATCTTGTAAGATAACACGACTTGGTTTAAAAGGCACTTCAGAAATTGTTGGAAAATTCGGAAATTTCATAAGGTCAGAAATGTGAGATTCCTTAACATCGACGCCATCTTTTTTTCGGAGGAGACTTTCAAGTAGTATTCGAATGGTATAAGGGAGTTCTCCGACCTTAACATCATGAGATTTTGCTGCTTTTTCGAGATCATAGAAAGAGAATGTCTTACCATTTACAGTTAGATTTGAACAGTATTCTTGCATACTTGAACCTCCATTAGTTAAAAATTTTCTTTATTCTACACTGTTTTTTTTTGAAAAAACAAATAGAATTGGCATTTTGATGTTATATTATATAACATACATAGTTAGATGTTTCTTTTTTCGTCATTTCCATATACAAATCCTATTTAATTTAGGAAACTTAAAAAAGCCTTTAAAACACAAGATATAGGGTTGTGTTTCAATACTAAACACAAAATATTGTATTTCCTTGAGATATTTAGCTTGATTTTTCCCAATATTTTGGGTATTCTATTAGAGTCGAAAAAGTGGCTCTTGGCCACTTAAAATCTTTTTATAAAGGAGTATTTGCAATGGCAAAGATTACATTGTTTTCTAAAAACAACTGCATGCAGTGCAAAATGACTAAAAAATTCTTGGAAAAGGAAGGTGCTGATTTCGAAGAAATCAACATTGATGAACAGCCAGAAAAAATCGATTACGTTAAAAGCCTCGGTTTTACTGCTGCTCCAGTTATTGAAGCCGGCGATATCGTCTTTTCAGGTTTTCAACCGGCTAAACTTAAAGAAATCCTTTAATTATCAAGTTTTTATATAGAAAGGAACTTGTTTGCTTAGTTTAATGTTTTAACCTTAATATACTATTAAACTGAGCCTGGTATCTGTATTATGTCTTTAAAAAATCTTGGCGATGTCTCATACTTCCGCCTCAACAACGAAATTAACCGTCCTGTTAACGGTCAAATTCCTTTGCATAAGGACAAAGAAGCACTTCGTGCCTTCTTCCTTGAAAACGTTAAGCCAAATTCAATGGCATTCAACAGCATCACAGATAAAATTAATTATTTGATTGAGAACGATTATATTGAGTCTGAATTCATCGGTAAATACGAACCTGCTTTCATCGAAAAATTGTCTGCAGAAATTCATTCTCAAAAATTCCGCTTTCAATCTTTCATGGCAGCCTACAAGTTCTACCAACAATATGCCCTCAAAACAAACGATGGCGAGTCTTACCTCGAAAGTATTGAAGATCGTGTTCTATTCAACGCCCTTTACTTTGCTGATGGTGATGAAAACCTTGCTAGTGACCTTGCTAACGAAATGATTCACCAACGTTATCAACCTGCTACACCTTCATTTTTAAATGCTGGACGCAGTCGTCGTGGAGAACTCGTGTCATGTTTCCTTATTCAAGTAACGGATGACATGAATTCTATCGGACGTTCTATCAACTCGGCCCTTCAGTTATCACGTATTGGTGGTGGGGTAGGTATTAGCCTATCTAACCTTCGTGAAGCTGGTGCTCCTATCAAGGGATATGCTGGGGCAGCCTCTGGTGTCGTGCCTGTTATGAAGCTTTTTGAAGATAGCTTCTCTTACTCAAACCAACTTGGCCAACGTCAAGGTGCTGGTGTTGTTTATTTGGATGTTTTCCACCCAGATATTCTTGCCTTTCTTTCTACTAAGAAAGAGAATGCTGATGAGAAGGTGCGTGTTAAGACACTATCACTTGGTGTTACAGTTCCAGATAAATTCTACGAGTTGGCACGTAATAATGAAGATATGTACCTCTTCAGTCCTTACTCAGTCGAAAAAGAGTACGGTAAACCATATAACTACATTGATATTACAGCTATGTACGATGAGTTGGTTGCCAATCCAAATATCACAAAAACCAAGATTAATGCCCGTGAGCTAGAAACTGAAATTTCTAAACTCCAACAAGAATCAGGTTATCCATATATCGTCAATGTTGATACAGCCAATCGACACAATCCAATCGATGGTAAGATTATCATGTCCAACCTCTGTTCTGAAATTCTCCAAGTTCAAACACCAAGTGAACTTAACGATGCACAAGAGTTTGTTAAACTCGGTACAGACATTTCATGTAACCTCGGATCAACTAATATCCTTAACATGATGACTTCACCTGACTTTGGTCGTTCGATTAGAGCTATGACACGTGCGCTTACCTTTGTTACAGATAGCTCAAGTATTGATGCTGTACCATCTATCAAAAATGGTAACCAACAAGCTCATACCTTTGGTTTGGGAGCTATGGGGCTTCACTCTTACCTCGCTAAACACCATATCGAGTATGGTAGCCCTGAATCTGTTGAATTCACTAATATCTACTTCATGCTTATGAACTACTGGACTTTAGTTGAATCTAACAACATTGCCCGTGAACGTCAAGAAACCTTTGTCGGTTTTGAAAATCAAAATATGCTGATGGTTCTTACTTTGACAAATACGTTACAGGCCAATACGTTCCTAAATCTGACCGTATCAAAGAACTTTTCGATGGCCACTTCATCCCACAAGCCAAAGATTGGGAAGAACTCCGTGAACTCGTTAAGAAAGATGGACTCTACCATCAAAACCGTTTGGCTGTTGCGCCAAATGGCTCAATCTCTTACATTAACGACTGTTCGGCTTCTATCCATCCAATCACACAACGTATTGAAGAACGTCAAGAAAAGAAAATCGGAAAAATCTACTATCCAGCCAACGGTCTTTCAACAGACACAATTCCTTTCTACACTTCAGCCTACGACATGGACATGCGTAAAGTTATCGACGTTTATGCCGCTGCGACTGAACACGTTGATCAAGGTTTGTCATTAACCCTATTCTTGCGTAGTGAGTTACCAAAAGAAATTTACGAATGGAAAACAGAAAATAAACAAACGACTCGTGACCTTTCTATCCTTCGTAACTACGCCTTTAACAAGGGAATTAAATCAATCTACTACATCCGTACTTATACAGATGACGGTGAAGAGGTTGGTTCTAACCAATGTGAAAGCTGTGTCATCTAAGATGGTGATTTAACGATAACAACCTCACTACTCTTATTTACAAAATGCATTAAAAGGTCGGTTCGCCGACTTTTTTTAATAGATCAACTCAAAAAACTATATCATGATTTTGAATTATGATAAAATAGTAACGATATCAATAAAGAAAGAGGTTTCTAATGGAAACTTACTACAAAGCCATTAACTGGAATGAAATCGAAGATGCGATTGATAAATCTACTTGGGAAAAATTGACCGAACAATTTTGGCTAGATACACGTATCCCACTTTCAAATGACCTTGATGACTGGCGTAAACTTTCAGCTGAAGAAAAGGATTTAGTTGGAAAAGTTTTCGGTGGTTTAACCTTGCTAGATACCATGCAATCTCAAACTGGTGTTGAAGCCATTCGTGCAGACGTCCGTACACCTCATGAAGAAGCTGTATTGAACAACATTCAGTTCATGGAATCTGTTCACGCGAAATCTTACTCTTCAATCTTCTCAACTTTGAATACTAAATCTGAAATTGAAGAAATTTTCGAGTGGACTAACAGTAACGAATACCTACAAACCAAGGCGAAAATCATTAACGATATCTATGAAAATGGAACACCTCTTCAGAAAAAGGTTGCTTCAACATATCTTGAAACATTCCTTTTCTATTCAGGGTTCTTCACTCCACTCTATTATCTTGGTAATAACAAGCTGGCTAACGTCGCTGAAATCATCAAGCTCATTATCCGTGACGAATCTGTTCACGGAACCTATATTGGCTATAAATTCCAACTAGGGTTCAACGAATTACCTGAAGAAGAGCAAGAAGTTTCCGTGAATGGATGTATGATCTTCTCTACCAATTGTATGAAAATGAAGAGCTCTACACTAAATCTCTTTATGATGCTGTTGGATGGACTGAGGAAGTCATGACTTTCCTACGTTATAACGCCAACAAGGCTCTCATGAACCTAGGACAAGATCCACTCTTCCCAGATAGTGCGAACGATGTTAACCCAATCGTTATGAATGGTATTTCTACAGGAACATCTAACCACGACTTCTTCTCTCAAGTTGGTAATGGTTACCTTCTAGGTACTGTTGAAGCCATGCAAGACGATGATTATAACTACGGACTATAAGAAAAACTAGCTGAGCTAGTTTTTTTATTGTGTTCAATACTATATTAGAAAAACAAACAGAAAAAGAGTTCAAATTGAACTCTTTCAGAATGAAGACAAACATCGTTTTTGATGTTTGTCTTTTTTATATTCTTACCTAATTCTCCTATAATCCAATAATATTGAGATATTTGGGTAAAATTATAGGTCTTTCCTGTCATCATTTTTACC
>ENA-OQAN01000267-OQAN01000267.1-human-gut-metagenome-genome-assembly--contig:-NODE-267-length-28789-cov-2.276464_pt1 | contig 28789 bp, 46 predicted proteins | sample MGYA00242735_ERZ504527 | MGnify/ENA primary metagenome ERZ504527 (study PRJEB26092, sample SAMD00036230) | human gut metagenome | host: Homo sapiens | study: EMG produced TPA metagenomics assembly of... | reverse complement strand
ATTGAATAGTTACTGTTCACTGGTAATGTCCCGCGAGTGTTTTTTTGTGAGCGAAGGTCACAGAAAACCCGAGACATACCGCGCGAATTTATGCGATCAGCATAAATTCTGTGCATCGCGAAGCGTGTTACTGAGAACGGAGTGAGCAGTAACATTGAATATTTTAGATCGAAAATAACTGTGAGCCTGGATCAGCCGTTATACAGCTGATAATACCGGCCTTCTGTGCAAGCAGCTCCTCGTGGGAACACGCTCGATGATGTGTCCTTGCTCCAGGACCATGATGCAGTCACTGTTGCGTACTGTGGAAAGTCTGTGGGCGATCACAAAGGTCGTCCTGCCTTCCATCAGCTTATCCATACCATCCTGTACAAGCTTTTCGGTACGGGTATCAATGGAGCTGGTGGCCTCGTCCAGGATCAGGACGGGCGGGTCTGCAACGGCTGCACGGGCAATGGAGAGAAGCTGTCGCTGGCCCTGACTTAAGTTTGCACCGTTTCCGCGGAGAAGGGTATTATAACCCTGCGGAAGCCTGCGGATGAAACCGTCGGCGTTGGCAAGCTTTGCTGCTGCGATAACCTCCTCATCTGTGGCATCCAACTTTCCGTAGCGGATATTTTCCATAACGGTTGCTGTGAACAGGTTGGTATCCTGAAGAACGATGCCCATGGAGCGTCTGAGATCATCTTTTTTGATCTTGGTGATGTTGATGCCGTCATAACGGATCTTACCCTTCTGAATGTCGTAAAAACGGTTCAGAAGATTGGTAATGGTGGTTTTTCCGGCGCCGGTAGAGCTACAAAAGCGATCTTCTGGCCTGGCTGTGCATACATGTTGATGTCATGGAGAACGATCTTGTTGGAATTATAACCAAAGTCTACATCCTCCAGGACCATATCACCCTTCAGCTCGATATAATCAGTGGTACCCTCAGCTTTGTGGAAATGCTCCATGCCCAGCGGCCGGTACGTTTGTCGGATTCGGTAAGAACACCGTTTTCCTCTTTTGCATTGACGAGAGTAACGTAGCTTCATCCACTTCCGGTTTTTCATCCAGAAGATCAAAGATACGTTTTGCACCTGCAAGAGCCATAACAATACTGTTGAACTGCTGGCTGACCTGGTTGATAGGCATGTTGAAGCTCTTATTGAAGGTCAGGAAGCTGGCAAGCCCGCCAAGTGTGAAGCTGCCGATGCCGTTGATAGCAAGGATACCGCCCACCATGGCGCAGATCACATAGCTGACATTTCCAAGCTGTGCGACCACAGGCATCAGGATGTTGGCAAAACGGTTTGCATTGTCTGCGCTGGTGAAAAGCTGGTCGTTCAGTTCGTCGAATTTCCGGATGCTTTCGTCCTCATGGCAGAAGACCTTGACAACCTTCTGACCCTCCATCATCTCTTCGATATAACCATTGACAATACCAAGGTTGGTCTGCTGCTCCAGGAAATATTTTCCGCTTAAGCCCGCAAGCTTCCGGCTGGCAGTCATCATAATGGCAACCATAAGCAGGGTAACTACAGTAAGCGGAACATTCAGGATTAGCATACTTACAAGAACACTGACGATGGTGATCACACTGGAAAGCAGCTGCGGAAAGCTCTGGCTAATCATCTGGCGCAGGGTATCAATGTCGTTGGTGTAGATGGACATGATATCGCCGTGTGCGTGAGTGTCAAAATATTTGATGGGAAGCGTTTCCATCGTTGCAAACATATCGTTTCGGAGGTTACGTAAGGTTCCCTGGGAAACATTGATCATGATACGGTTATAAGTATAGGTGGCAATAACACCAATGGCGTAAAAGCATGCCACACGTGCGATGCTGCAGCCAGAGGCCCGAAATCCGGTGTATCTGCTGAGAGAAGCGGTGTGATATACTGGTCGATCAGGGTTTTCATGAACATGGTTCCCTGTACATTGGCAAGAACACTGACAAAAATGCAGATCACCACGATCACGATATGGATACTGTAGTTTTTAAAGATATAACGGGCAAGGCGTCCCAGAAGCTTTCCCAGCTGCTCCGGTGTTCCCATACCCCTTGGGCCAGGACCGCCCGGGCCTTTCATGTTCTGTTTTTTCAAGCCGGCTCACCTCCCTCGTCAAAATCACCGGCGCCGCCGGTCTGTGAATGAAATACTTCCTGATAAATGGCGTTGGTCTTAAGAAGCTCCTCGTGGGTACCAAAACCGTTGATCTCACCGTTATCCATAACGATGATCCGGTCCGCGTTCTGGATGCTGGAAACACGCTGTGCGATGATCAGCTTGGTGGTATCCGGGATCTCCTCGGCAAAGGCACGGCGGATCCTTGCATCTGTGGCAGTATCTACCGCACTGGTGGAGTCATCCAGGATCAGTATCTTCGGCTTCTTCAGAAGAGCGCGGGCAATACAGAGACGCTGCTTCTGGCCTCCGGAAACATTGGAGCCGCCCTGTTCAATGAAGGTATTGTATTTGTCCGGCATTTTTTCGATGAAATCATCGGCACAGGCAAGCTGGCATGCGCGGCGGCATTCCTCCTCTGTGGCATTTTTGTCACCCCAGCGGAGATTTTCCAGAATGGTTCCTGAGAAGAGTACATTCTTCTGAAGAACAACGGAAACCTGATTTCTGAGAGATTCCAGATGGTATTTACGGACATCGATGCCTCCTACGGAAACAGAACCATCCGTTACGTCATAAAGACGGCTGATCAGGTTGACAAGGCTGGATTTTGCACTTCCGGTACCGCCGATGATCCCTATGGTCTCGCCAGAGCAGATCGAGATATTGATATCCTTCAGAACGGTTCCTGACTGTCTTTCTTATAGCTGAAATTCACATGATCGAAGACGATACTTCCGTCCGGGACATCTGTTACCGGATCCTCCGGATCTGTGATGTCAGCAGTATCATTGATGACTTCCGTAACACGCTCTGCGCTGGCAATACTCATTGTTACCATAACAAAAACCATGGAAAGCATCATAAGGCTCATGAGAATGTTCATGCAGTAGGTGAGAAGGCTCATAAGCTCACCGGTAGTAAGGGAGCTGCCTACGATCATTTTGGCGCCGAGCCAGCTGATCCCCAGGATACAGGCATAAACGGTAAACTGCATCAGGGGCATGTTCATGACAACGATCTTCTCAGCACTTAAGAACATTTCGTATACTTTGTTGCAGGCTTTCTGGAATTTACTGATCTCGTAGCCTTCGCGGACATAGGCCTTGACCACACGCACAGCGCCGATGTTTTCCTGGACACTTGCGTTCAGATCATCGTATTTACGGAACACGGCCTGGAAGTATACAGTGGCCTTCTGCATGATAAAGATCAGACAGCCTCCGAGGAAGATAACAGCGACAAGATAGATGCTTGCAAGCTTTGCATTGATAAGAAATGCCATGACCATGGCACAGATCAGACTGGCCGGTGCACGGGTACACATACGAAGGATCATCTGATAGCGTTCTGCAGGTTGGTCACATCAGTGGTAAGACGGGTGATCAGGCCGGCAGTGCTGTATTTGTCGATGTTGGAAAAAGAAAAGGTCTGGATATTGGTGTACATGGCTTTTCGGAGGTTTCTGGCAAAGCTGTAGAGGCCAGTGCTCCGTATTTTCCTCCCATGACGCCGGACCAGAGTCCGCACAGGGCAAGAGCTACCATAACTGCACCCATCCGATAGATATGGCCGATATTTCCGGCTTCCACACCCTTATCAATGATGGAAGCCATGGCCAGGGGGATCAGAGTCTCAAAGAGAACTTCCAGGATCATGAAAAAAGGCGTGAGAAACGATGCCTTTTTAAACTCCCTGACCTGGGCCAGAAGGGTTTTGAGCATAAAAAATCTCCTTTCTTTACTGTTCAAAAGACAGCACTACTGGAAAGGATTCCGGGCTGCTATAGAACAGATATATTGTTCAGCTACTATTATCGGGGAAATTATTTTTAATGTCAAGATAAACATGTGCGAAATGCTTGACACAACATCCTTTAAGCGGTATATTAAAAGTTAATATTCGCCTGTAGAACAGGGAAAGAATGGGCTTCAGGTCCCTTTAGAGGGTCTATATAGAGTTAAATTTTTGCAGGGAGGATTTTATATGGAGATCAGACAGTCAGCGGAGGATTATCTTGAATCAATTCTGGTTTTATCCAAAAAAGGAGGAGGAGTTCGTTCCATTGATATTGCGACCAGACTTGGTGTTTCCAAGCCAAGCGTCAGTCACGCAATGAAGCTTCTTCGTGAGGATGGTTATATTGCCATGGACCGTTACGGTACCGTGACACTTCTGGAGAAGGGGGCGGAGATCGCCAATCAGATTTATGAGCGTCACATTGTTCTTGCCAGGATGCTGGAGGGACTTGGGGTTCCGGCAGAGATCGCAATGGAGGATGCCTGCAAGATGGAGCACGACATCAGCAGGAGAGCTTTGAGAAGATCAAGGCACATTATAATAACTTTATTAAGAAGGAAGAAACAGCAGACTAAGAAACATGCAGACAGGCAGTCGGAAGGTAAAATACCAAACCGGCTGCCTGTTTTTTATTTATTATCTTTTTCTTTTTCCGGCAGCTGTGCCAGGATGATGGCTGCAAACATGATGACACATCCAAGGAGCTCTTTTATGGTAAGCTTCTGATCCAGGAGCACCCAGCCTGCAAGCACGGAGATGCAGGATTCAAGAGAAAGAATCAGAGAAGCAACGGTGGGATTCACATTTTTCTGGCCTACGATCTGCAGGGTGTAGGCAACACCGCAGGACATCACACCAGCATACAGGATCGGCAGCCAGGCAGTAAGAATGGAAGAAATCTGCGGATGTTCCAGAATAAGTGCCGGGATCATGGACAGGATCCCGCAGACCAGAAACTGGATACAAGAAAGCTTTACACCGTCTGCCTTCGGGGAAAAATAGTCAATCACCAGAATGTGCAGGGAAAAGAGAAAAGCACATACCAGCACCAGAATATCTCCGAGGCCAATGGAAAATCCGTCTGTGATGCAGAGAAGATAAAGTCCGACCAGTGCCATGACAACGGCTGCCATATAAAGGGACTGCATTTCTTTTCAGGAAATCCGATGATCGGGACGATGACAATGTAGCAGGCGGTGATGAAGCCGGCTTTTCCTACTGTTGTGTACTGGATACCAAACTGCTGGAAGCTGCTGGCAGCAAAAAGAGCAAATCCACAGGCAATGCCGCCCAGCCACAGGTCACGGCTGTTATATGGCGTGGGGGATACCGCTTTTTCTGAAGGTGCTGATGAGGATTCCGGTATTGCGGAGTCTGTGGCAGCAGAGGATTTATTTCCGGAACGGTTCAGGATAAAGAGCACCGGAACCAGGACAGCGGCGCCGATCAGGGAACGGACGCCGTTGAAGGTGAAGGGGCCAACATATTCCATGCCCACACTCTGGGCAACAAAGGCGATTCCCCAGATTGTTGCGGCCAGAAGCAGGCAGAGAGAATTTTTCAGAGGCATTTTCTGTGAGTTCATGATAAAAAATCCTTTCGTTTATTAGGTATTATGTGATCAAAGAAGTATATAACAAAAGACCCCGGGGAACTTATATAGCTTCCCGGGGCATTCTTATGATCTGTCGGAACAATGTCCAACAAAATTAGTTTTGATTCTGGTTATTCTTAACTTCTGCAAGCTTCATGGCACGAACCTTCAGCGGCAGACCGAACAGAGTGATGAATCCGTCTGCATCATGATGATCATACATATCACCGGTTGTGAAGGAAGCAAGAGACTCATTGTAAAGGCTGTACGGAGAGGTTGTACCATTCTTGATGATGTTTCCTTTGTAAAGCTTGAATTTAACCTCACCGGTAACATATTTCTGAGTGGACTCAACAAATGCCTGGATAGCCTCACGGAGAGGTGTGTACCATTTTCCTTCGTAAACAACCTGTGCAAACTGGCTGCCAAGCTTTTTCTTGGCTTCCATTGTCTCACGGTCAAGGATCAGCTCCTCAAGCTGGTCATGTGCTGCCATCAGGATCGTTCCGCCAGGAGTTTCATAAACGCCACGGGATTTCATACCAACAACACGGTTCTCAACAATATCAACGATACCGATGCCGTTCTCACCGCCAAGCTTGTTCAGCTCTGTGATGATCTCGGAAACCTTCATTGCTTTTCCGTTGAGTGTTTTCGGAACACCCTGCTCGAATGTCATGGTGATCTCAGTTTCTTTATCCGGAGCCTTCTCAGGTGTTACACTTAATACAAGCATGTCATCATAGTTCGGAGCCTGATGGATCCTCAAGCTCAAGTCCCTCATGGCTGATGTGCCAGAGGTTTCTGTCACGGCTGTAGCTGTGGCTTGCATCAAATGGAAGAGTGATGCCATGAGCCTTACAGAACTCGATCTCATCTTCACGGGACTGCATGGTCCACAGATCTGTCATACGCCATGGAGCATGATCTTGATGTCCGGAGCAAGAGCCTTGATGCCAAGCTCGAAACGGATCTGGTCATTTCCTTTACCGGTAGCACCGTGGCAGATAGCAACGGCACCCTCTTTACGTGCGATCTCAACCAGTTTCTTGGCAATGACCGGACGAGCCATGGAAGTTCCGAGAAGATAGGAATGCTCGTATACAGCACCAGCCTCTACACATGGCATGATGAAGTCATCGCAGAATTCATCAACGATATCCTCGATATATAATTTGGAAGCACCGGACATTTTTGCTCTCTCCTCAAGACCGTCCAGCTCGTTTCCCTGTCCGCAGTTTACACAGCAGCAGACAACGTCGTAATCAAAGGTTTCTTTCAGCCACGGGATAAGGGCTGTGGTATCAAGACCACCGGAATACGCTAAAACAACTTTTTCTTTCATAATATATGTCCTCCTGGGATTTTTTTGATTTTGTATCGCTCCGGACATTTCCGGGACGGTGAATTTTTTTACGTTATCTGGAAAAAATTATACCGTTTTATAACTTTACCAGAGTGAATAAATATTCATGTACAACAAAACAAAATTTTCGGCTGTCCTGTCGACATGGCTTAATATACACCAGATTTTATAAATATGCAAGAGATAATTTGAAAAATATGAAAAAAATTTTGCATAAAAATGCATCTAAAAGTAGGCGTTATTATAAGAAAATACAGGGAAAACAGAAAAGGCCGTGAAAAAATCAAAGAAAATGACTATTGCATAATATGCAGAGAAGATGTATAATCTATCCATTGACAAGGCGGACATATGAACTGGCAGTACGGACAGGTTTAAGATGTCTGTCTGACCTGTGCAGAAGATTCAGATATCAGAAGACATAAAAAAAGAGGCATAAATAAGAATAGCAAGCGCTTCTGCAAGGGGTATTAAGTCGTAGGAAAAACGGCAGAGGAGGAATGTGAAAGAATGATTAAAGCAGGAATTATCGGTGCGACAGGATACGCAGGAAATGAGATCGTAAGACTTCTTCTTGGACACAAGGACGTTGAGATCAAATGGTTCGGCTCCCGAAGCTACATAGATCAGCAGTATGCAGATATTTATCAGAATTTTTTCAGGCTGGTGGATGCCAAATGTATGGATGACAACATGGCTGCACTTGCAGATGAGGTGGATGTGATCTTTACAGCAACACCACAGGGCCTTTGTGCATCCCTTATCAATGAAGAAATCCTTTCCAAATGTAAGGTGATCGACTTAAGCGCAGATTTCCGTATTAAAGATGTGAAAAAATATGAGAAATGGTACGGAATCGAGCATAAGGCTCCGCAGTTTATCGAGGAAGCTGTTTATGGTCTCTGCGAGATCAACCGTGAGGATATTAAGAATGCAAGGCTGATCGCCAACCCGGGATGCTATCCGACATGCTCCACACTGTCTATTTATCCGTTGTTAAAGGAAGGCCTCATTGATCCGAACACCATTATCATTGATGCCAAGTCCGGAACCTCCGGAGCAGGAAGAGGAGCTAAGGTTCCGAATCTCTACTGTGAGGTAAACGAGAGCATCAAAGCTTACGGTGTTGCCACACACAGACATACACCGGAGATTGAGGATCAGCTTGGATATGCATGCGGACAGGAAGTGATGATCAACTTTACCCCACATCTTGTTCCGATGAACCGTGGAATCCTGGTAACAGCATATGCCTCCCTGACCAGGGATGTTACCTACGAGGAAGTAAAAGCAGCCTATGACAAATATTATAAAGACGAGTTCTTTGTACGTGTCCTGAACAAGGATGTATGCCCGCAGACAAGAAATGTAGAAGGCAGCAATTTTGTGGACGTGAACTTCAAGATCGATCCGAGAACAAAGAGAGTCATCATGATGGGCGCTATCGACAACCTGGTAAAGGGTGCAGCAGGACAGGCTGTTCAGAACATGAACCTGATGTTTGGATTTGACGAGAACGAAGGACTGAAACAGATTCCGATGTGCCCGTAAAACAGGCAGATCACAAATAAAATATGGAGGATGCCGAAGGACTTTAAACGAATGAACTGTGATATTCGATCTGGCATCACCATTGAGAGGAGATATATAATATGAAGATCATCGACGGCGGCGTTACAGCCGCAAAAGGTTTTAAGGCAGCGTCAACTGCAGCAGAGATCAAATATAAAGGCCGTACCGATATGGCATGGTATTCAGTGAGGTTCCCTGTGTGGCTGCAGGAACCTTCACGACCAATGTGGTAAAAGCAGCTCCGGTAAGATGGGATCAGGACATTGTATATAATCATCAGGGCGCAAGAGCGTGATCTGCAACAGTGGAATCGCCAATGCATGTACCGGTGAGGAAGGATTTGGCTATTGCAGGGAAACAGCCAAGGCAGCATCCGAAAGCCTTGGGATCCCGGAGGATAGTGTTCTGGTAGCATCCACAGGTGTTATCGGAATGCAGCTTCCTATTGACCGTATCGCAAACGGAGTAAAAGCCATGGCACCGAAGCTTGAGGGAAGCCGCGAGGCAGGCCTTGAGGCAGCAAAAGCTATCATGACAACAGATACCGAGAAGAAAGAGGCAGCGGTAGAGATCGAGATCGGTGGAAAAACCGTAACGGTAGGCGGTATGTGCAAGGGCTCCGGAATGATCCACCCCAACATGTGCACGATGCTTGGATTTATCACCAGTGATGTGGATATCTCCAAGGAGCTTCTTCAGGAAGCACTCAGCGAGGATATCAAGGACACCTACAACATGGTATCCGTTGACGGAGATACCTCCACAAACGACACTGTCCTCCTCCTTGCAAACGGCCAGGCCGGCAATCCGAAGATCACAGAGAAAAAACGCAGATTATGAAGAGTTCAAAAAAGCTCTTAACTACGTAAACACAACCCTTGCCAAAAAGATTGCAGGTGACGGAGAAGGCGCAACTGCACTCTTCGAGGTCAAGGTCATCGGCGCAGCACCAAGGCAGAAGCCGTAACCTTAAGTAAATCCGTAGTAACCTCTTCCTTAACAAAGGCAGCCATTTACGGCCACGACGCAAACTGGGGAAGAATCCTCTGCGCCCTCGGCTACTCCGGCGTCCAGTTCGATCCGGAAAAGGTAGATCTTTACTTTGAGAGCAAAGCAGGAAAGATCAAGATCATTGAAAATGGAGTTTCTACAGGCTACAGTGAAGAGGAAGCTACTAAGATCCTCTCTGAAGAGGCAGTGACAGCATCGCGGATATGAAGATGGGAGATGCATCCGCAACTGCGTGGGGATGCGACCTCACCTATGATTACATAAAGATCAATGCGGATTATCGTTCTTGATGTAAGAGCTTTGTAGAATGTTTTTTGTGTTGGATTTTGGTTGCGATTTTGTTTCAGTTTGTAAGCTGAGAAAACCCTTAGGGGGAGCGAGCTCAAAAGTTGCGAAGCCCCGCACGCTCCCCCCTAAAGAACCCCCCTCCGTTGGGCACGCTTGGCTGTGGCATGTAGAACTTCAGTCGCCGAAGGGCAGACTGACGAGCTGTTCGCCTTCGGCGAAAGCGCGTTGGAGGCGGCTGTCTGCGACAGCTGTCCGCAGCAGGCGCTTTGCCCGCAACGCGGGCAACAGCCCGTTCCCCGTGGCCGGAGGGGAGGAGCGCGAGGAGGGGAAACGGCCTCGGAACTCCGAGTGCCTCCCCTCCTCCGCAAATCCACAGCTGTCAGCTGAGACAAAATTATAATAAAAAAGAAATCCCTCCAACATACAACAACAAAACCTTTTTCAATCCATATCATTTTTCAAAAAAAGGAGACACCCACATGGTAAATCAGAAATATCTTGACAAAGCAGAGGTTCTCATAGAAGCCCTGCCATATATCCAGCGGTTCAACCGCAAGATCGTAGTCATCAAATACGGCGGAAGCGCCATGCTTGATGAAGAATTAAAGCGTAACGTCATCAAGGACGCAGTCCTTCTGAAATTAGTCGGTTTCAAACCGATCATTGTTCACGGCGGCGGCAAGGAAATCAGCCGCTGGGTCGGTAAAGTCGGCATGGAGCCGCATTTTGTAAACGGTCTCCGTGTAACGGATAAAGACACTATGGAGATTGCAGAGATGGTTCTTGCAAAAGTAAACAAGGAGCTTGTTACTCTGGTAGAATCTCTCGGCGTACAGGCTGTAGGTGTCAGCGGTAAGGACGGCGGTCTTCTCCAGTGCAAAAAGAAGCTTTCCAAAGGCGAAGACATCGGCTACGTAGGTGAGGTTACAAAGGTTAATCCGAAGATCCTCCAGGACCTTCTGGAAAGAGATTTCCTTCCGATCGTATTCCCGATCGGCTTTGACGAAAATTTTGATTCCTACAATATCAATGCGGATGATGCAGCCTGCGCCATTGCAGAGGCAGTTGAGGCAGAGAAGCTGGCCTTCCTGTCTGACATTGAGGGTGTTTACAGGGATGCAGATGATCCCTCCACTCTGATCTCCGAGCTTCGTGTAGATGAGGCTGAGAACCTGATCTCAGATGGTACGGTGGGCGGCGGTATGATCCCGAAGCTGAAAAACTGTATTGACGCTATCGAGCATGGTGTAAACAGAGTCCATATCCTGGATGGAAGGATCCCGCACAGCTTACTGCTTGAGATATTTACAAACAAAGGTATTGGTACTGCAATTTTAAAAGATGATGGGGAGAAATATTACAATGAGCATGAATGAACAGATGGAAGAATCTGAAGCCAGTATTCTTCATACATATAACCGTTTTCCGGTAGTTTTTGAAAAAGGCGATGGCTGTTACCTCTATGATTCCGAAGGAAAGGAATATCTGGATTTTGCGGCAGGTATCGCAGTAAATGCCCTGGGCTATCATTATCCGGGCTATGACGAAGCATTGAAATCCCAGATCGACAAGCTGATGCATATTTCCAACCTGTACTACAATGAGCCGATCATTGAGGCAGGTGCCAAACTTGTACAGGCAAGCCATATGGAAAAGGCCTTCTTCACAAACAGTGGTACAGAGGCCATCGAGGGTGCTCTGAAGGCTGCCAAGAAATATGCCTACGAAAGAGATGGCCATGCAGACCATGAGATCATTGCCATGAACCATTCCTTCCACGGCCGCAGCATCGGCGCTCTTTCCGTGACAGGCAATGCACATTACAGAGAACCCTTTGAGCCTCTGATGGGTGGGGTGAAATTTGCAGATTTCAATGATCTTGAGAGTGTAAAGGCTCAGATCACAGATAAGACCTGTGCCATCATCGCCGAGACCGTACAGGGAGAAGGCGGTATTTATCCGGCTACAAAAGAGTTCCTGGAAGGCTTACGTAAGCTTTGTGATGAGCAGGATATCATCCTGATCCTGGACGAGATCCAGTGCGGTATGGGACGTACCGGACATTATTTTGCATGGCAGGCATATGGAGTACAGCCGGATATCATGACCTGTGCCAAAGCACTTGGCTGTGGTGTTCCGGTAGGGGCTTTTGTGCTGAACAAAAAAGCAGCTGCAGCCTCCCTGAAGCCAGGCGACCACGGAACCACTTACGGTGGAAATCCCTTCGTATGTGCAGCAGTCAGCAAGGTATTTGACATTTTTGAAAAAGATCAGATCCTTTCCCATGTGCAGGGACTTACTCCGTATTTTGAGGAGAAGCTGGACGAACTGGTTGCAAAGCATGACTGTGCAGAAACAAGAAGAGGCAAAGGTTTCATGCAGGGTATCGTGATCAAGGGGCGTCCGGTAGGAGACGTGGTGAAAAAAGCTCTTGTAAATGGCCTTCTGGTGATCTCAGCAGGAAGTGATGTTCTCCGCCTTGTTCCTCCTCTTGTGATCACAAAAGAGGATATCGACAAGATGGCAGAGATCCTTGACGAGTGTATGGAATAATAAAAAAATAACAGATACAAAAGCAGCAGTATTTTCCGGAAGGGTAGTGTGCCGATGGAGAATACGGCTGCTTTTTTGTCAGAGAGAAAATGTATATAAATTATATAACAGATATAGAAAACAGTATCCGAAAATCTGTCGTGTGTTTGAAAACAAACAAAAACTGCTATGATACACCGACAAAATGCACAAAAAAGAGAGCGGGTTCGAGTATAAATTGCACATCTACACAGTTGATTTTAGAACGCCATATGTTATAATTTCACTGGTAAAAAATTTATGTGAGGGGTGAAAATTTTGAAAAAATTATTAACCGTCATGTGTACTTTTCTGACAGTATTTCTGGCATGTCCTGTGGGTGTATGGGCAGCCGGAAACGGTGGGACAGGATCTGGTGTGCCGGTGTGGCTTTGTATCCCTTTTGCGGGCCTTCTTCTGTGTGTTGCAGTGATGCCGCTGGTAAAGGGTGAGTGGTGGGAGTCACATCAGCCCGTTGTGGTTGCATTCTGGATCGTTCTTATGATCATTCCGTTTGCAGTTGTTTACGGTGCCGGAAAAACTGCGGAAACAGTACTTGAGTGCGTGATCAATGACTATCTTACATTTATCATCTTGTTATTTGGACTGTTCTGTGTATCCGGTAACATTACAGTTGAGGGTGATTTTGCGGGTTCGCCAAGAGTAAATGTAGGACTTCTTGCACTGGGAACCCTGCTTTCCAGCTGCATCGGAACTACCGGAGCCAGCATGCTGATGGTCCGTCCGGTGATCAAAATGAATTCCTGGAGAAAGAGAAAGGGTCATATTATGATCTTTTTCATCTTTATGGTATCCAACATGGGTGGCTGCCTGACACCGATCGGTGATCCGCCGCTTCTGATGGGCTTCATGCGAGGAGTTCCGTTCTTCTGGAGCCTTCATCTTTTTCCGGTACTGATCTTTAATATGGTGATCCTTCTGTTTGTGTTCTATCATCTGGATATGCGCTCTTACAAGAAGGATATCGCAGAGGGACGTAAACCGGATATCAGCAAACCGGGTACCGAGTTTAAGATTGAGGGGCTTCATAATATCATCTTCCTTGTGATGATCGTTGTGGGTGTTATCTTAAGCGGAATGCTTCCCGGTATGCCTGCATTCCAGGATGCAGCCGGAAATGTAAAGGGGATTCATATTTTCGGTGAGGTTACTTTAAGTTTCCCGTCGATCATTGAGATCGTCCTGATCCTGGCAGCTGCATTTCTGTCCTTTAAGACAACGGATAAGAGGATCCGTGTGCGGAACCATTTTACCTGGGGTGCGATCAAGGAGGTTGCAGTACTTTTCATCGGTATTTTTATCACCATGCAGCCGGCCTGATGCTTCTGAAAGCAGTAGGACCGAATCTTGGTATCACCGAGCCGTACCAGATGTTCTGGCGACCGGAGCTTTGTCCAGCTTCCTGGATAATACGCCGACCTATCTGGTATTTCTGACAACAGCAGGAACTCTTGGATTTACAAACGGAATCGCAACAACGCTGGGAACGGTTCCTGTAAAGCTGCTTTCTGCGATTTCCTGCGGTGCTGTATTTATGGGCGCCAATACATATATCGGCAATGCTCCGAACTTTATGGTCAAGACACTTTCTGACGAAAATGGTATCAACATGCCGTCCTTCTTCGGATATATGGCATGGTCCATTTGTTCCTGGTACCGGTGTTCATCATCGATATGCTGGTATTCTTTTTATAAGGGAGGAGGATCAATATGCAGGATAATAACATTCGAGAGAAATGCAGAGAGCTTGCCACCAGGCTTTATGAACTGGATGGCGAGGTTTATGAAAGCGTAGGATCTTCCCTTGGACGTACCTTCACCGGTGACAGAGAAGGCACTATCCGGAACTTAAGTGCTCTGATGTATACCAAACCGGACGGACATCTTCTTCGAAGCGAGATGGCACTGATCAGCAACATGGCCAGGACCATCAAGGATAAAGAAGAAAAAAGCCGTCTCATGAAGAAATATGATGAGATCTTTCAGGAGATCCTGACGCTGCCGGAGACTTTTGTTGCTACGGATATCATGGATAAGGAACGTGTGGCGCTGAATCATATGATCAAGCACAGGGAAAAAATCTCTGAGAATGACCATCTGGTCATCTGCATCAGCCGTACACAGGGAAGTGCCGGTAATGATATCGGTTTCGGACTGGCAGACAAGCTTCGGATCAACTATTATGATGTGGAGATCTTTGATCAGGTATTAAGGCGTCTTGAGGCGGAAAAGGGCGCGGTCAACGATGCGGAATATTTTGCGGATTTCAATAAATATGAGAAGAAGCATAAATTTGATCCCAAGGGCTGGTTCCGGGAATTCAACCGTTACCATGGTCTTCCGAAACAGGATGCGGTATTCTTTAACATGAGTGACCTGATCTGCGATCTGGCCTCAAAAGAGGATTGCATCATTATGGGAAGGTGTGCGGATGCGATCCTCAAGAACAATCACATTCCGCATATCAGTCTGTTTATCACAGCTCCTTTTGCTATCCGTGTGCAGCATGTTATGGATGTAAGGAAGATGAATATGAAGCAGGCAGTCCGTTTCCTGAAGAAGATGGACAGCCAGCACAGACGGTATTACAATTTTTACGGCGGAGCTCAGTGGGGCAAGCCGGATAATTATGATCTTTGTATCAACAGTGCAAGCTACGGAATCAATGAAACAGAGAATCTGATCCTGAAACTGCTGGATGATCAGATCCACTGAGAGATAAAAATATGAGCAGCCTGGAAGAAAGAAAAAGTTCCGAAGGGGATTTTAGCTTAACAGGCTGCAAACAGAAAAAGAATCAGAACAGAGTTCCTGCAAAGGAGAGGTAACCTTCTGCCAGCCAGAAGTACTTCAGAATGCAGGAACTTTTTTTATATTTTGTTTATAAAAACTTAATCTTGATTAACTTTTTTCATTTAGGGGATTGACATTCGAAAAAAACTTAGTATAAACTAACCTATGAGTTAGGGCTGACTAATTAGATTGAGTTAATTAATAGAAAGAAACGGAGGGATTCCATGCAGCCGATTTTATTTTTACAGTCAGGCGATACTGGTACGATCAAGCGTATTTCCGGAGCGGAGGATACAAGAAGATTTCTTGCAGGCCTTGGTTTTGTTGAGAATGCGGAAGTGACAGTTATTTCCCAGTTTGACGGCAATCTGATCGTAAATGTCAAGGATTCCAGAGTAGCAGTCAATAAAGAAATGGCCAGACACATTATGGTGTGACCGGACTGCGAGGCAGTGACCGGTAGTGGATTTGCCCCAAACTGCGGAAGGCGCAGTTGAGGATAGATTAGGAATTGGAATATGAACAGGGAGGAAAAGAGAAATGACTTTACGTGATGCAGCAGTAGGTTCTACAGTAGTTGTTTCCAAGATCACCGGCGACCCGGCTTACAAGCGTCGTATCATGGATATGGGAATCACAAAAGGCAGCGAGGTTTATATCCGAAAGGTAGCTCCTCTTGGAGATCCGGTTGAGATCACCATCAGAGGTTATGAGCTTTCCCTGCGTAAGCATGACGCAGCATGTGTGGAAGTAAAGTAAATAAGCTTCGAAAAATGACAGAGCGTCAGGCTCTGACCTGAAAAAAGGAGGATGCAAAATGTCTGTAACAATAGCTCTTGCCGGAAACCCGAACTGTGGTAAGACTACAATGTTCAATGCTCTTACAGGCGCAAACCAGTACGTTGGTAACTGGCCAGGTGTTACTGTAGAGAAAAAAGAGGGTAAGCTGAAAAACCAGAAGGATGTAACGGTAACAGACCTTCCGGGTATCTATTCACTTTCCCCGTATACACTTGAGGAGGTTGTCAGCCGTGATTACCTTCTGAAAGAGAAACCGGATGTGATCATCGATCTTGTGGATGCAACAAACATCGAGAGAAACCTGTATCTTGCAACCCAGCTTCTTGAGATCGGTATCCCGGTTGTTATCGCTCTTAACATGGTGGATCTTCTGAAGAAGAACAACATCCATATCAATGTAAAAGGCTTAAGCTCTGCGCTTGGATGCCCGATCGTTGAGACCTCTGCTCTTAAAGGAACAGGTCTTAAAGAGGTTGTTGATGAGGCGATCAAATGTGCAAACCAGCACAGAGTACCATCTAAGCAGATGGAATTCCCGAAAGCAGTTGAAAAAGCTGTAAACGAGATCGAGGGACTTGTTCCTGCAAACATCTCTGAGGAGAACAAAAGATGGTATGCAGTAAAGCTTCTTGAGAGAGACAGCAAGGTGAAAGAAGGTCTGAACCTTCCGGCTTCTGCACAGTCCAGAATCGAGGAGATCGCTTCTGAGCTTGAAAAGGCAGAGGATGATGATACAGAGAGTATCGTAACGGACGGAAGATATCAGTACATCCAGAAGGTTGTTTCCGCAAACGTTAAAAGAAGCGGAAATAAGATGACAGTTTCCGATAAGATCGACCGTATCGTAACAAACCGTGTTCTCGGTCTTCCAATCTTTATCCTTACCATGTTCATCGTTTATTATGTATCGGTAACAACAGTTGGTACATGGTAACAGACTGGACAAACGACAGCTTTGTGGGAACCATCCAGAGTGTTGTATCGGATGGACTCGGCAATGCCGGCGTTGCTGACTGGCTGGTAAGCCTTGTATCAGATGGTATCATCGGTGGTCTTGGTGCAGTGCTTGGATTCGTTCCGCAGATGGCGATCCTGTTCCTGTTCCTTTCCATCCTTGAGGACTGCGGTTACATGGTTCGTATCGCGTTCGTCATGGACCGTGTATTCCGTCATTTCGGACTTTCCGGAAAGAGCTTTATCCCGCTTCTTATCTCCTCCGGCTGTGGAATCCCTGGAATCATGGCTTCCAAAACGATCGAGGCAGATAATGACCGTCGTCTGACGATCATGACAGCAACATTTATCCATGTGGTGCCAAGCTTCCTGTTATCGCTCTTATGGGCGGTATCATGACTGCTTATGCAACCGGTGACTACGTAGCTGCTGGTTTCATCACACCACTGATGTACTTTATCGGTGTTGTAGCAGTTCTTGTATCTGCGATCATCCTGAAGAAAACAAAACCGTTCTCCGGTAAACCTGCTCCGTTCGTAATGGAGCTTCCACAGTATCACATTCCGTCTGTAAAGACAGTTCTGCTTCATGTTTGGGAGAGACTGAAAGGCTTCATCATCAAAGCCGGTACCATTCTTTTCCTTGCAACCGTTATCATGTGGATCCTTTCCAGCATCGGAAATACAGGAAGCGGAATCGGATTTGTTGAGGACAGCAACGACAGTATCATGGCTATCCTTGGCGGTATCCTTGCTCCGATCTTTGCTCCTCTTGGATTTGGCAAATGGCAGCCGGTTGCAGCCTCCATCTCCGGATTCTCCGCAAAAGAGTCCATCGTAAGTACAATGGGTGTTCTTGCAAACGTAGCTGGTGATGATGCAGAGGATACCATGATCGTTGGTGCAGCGATCAAAGCATGGTTCCCGACAGCAGTAGCAGCATTTTCTTTCCTGCTGTTCAACCTGCTTGACTCTCCGTGCCTTGCAGCTATTTCTACAATGGCACATGAGATGCAGTCCAGAAAATGGTTCTGGTTTGCAATTCTCTTCCAGAACATTTTTGCTTATGTTGTAACACTTTGTGTATACCAGATCGGTCTTGTTGTCACAGGTGCCGGTTCCTTCGGAATTGGAACGATCGTAGCGCTGATCCTTGCAGCGATCCTGCTCTTCCTTCTGTTCAGACCAGATCCGTACAAGAACCAGAACGATGTTACAAAGAGATCTGTACAGGCAGCAGAGTAATTGAAAACCGGTCATACAGTAACGATCCGGTACATATGATAGCTTTGAAATGATGCTGTAAGAACAGCTGAAATGATAAGAAATGCAGGAGACCGGGGATGTAAATACCTGGTCTTCTGTGCTATAATAAGCTTGAAGAAATATGGAAGTTTTTTTACAAAAGTATTCATCAGAGGCTGGCAGCAGTTCACAGGCTGTACAGCGAAAGAAAGGGTGACAGATATGAGTATGATAGCGGATATTATTGTACTGGCACTGGTGATCGCATATGGCGTATTTGTGATCAGTTATCTCTATTCAAGAAAGAAACAGGGGCTCAGCTGTGTCGGCTGTGCCGGTAACACACGTACAGGAGGCTGTGGCGGCAGCTGCTCCGGTCATTGCTCCGGATGCTCCGGCTGTAGTGGAATGCATAAGTAACCAGGAGGGAAAGAAATCATGGCAAATGCAATTGTTGTCATCGTTGTTATCATCATTATGCTGTTTGCCGGAAAAGGCGCATATAAACATCTGAAGGGCGAAGGCGCCTGCTGCGGAGGCGGCAGCAAGCCGGAGATCCCGAAGAAGAAGTTGGATGGAACCAAGCTGGGTGAGAAAACCATGAAGATCACAGGCATGCACTGTGAGAACTGTGTGGCCAGCGTCACAAGAGCGATCAACCGCATTGACGGTGCGGCAGCAAAAGTAAGTCTGAAAAAAGGTGAGGCAGTGGTTTCCTACGACAGAGAGATCTCCAACGAAGAGCTTAAGAAGGTAGTGGAAGACAGAGGATATCACGTAGTTTCTATCCAGTAAAGCTTTATCATAAGAATAACTTTGCCGCGGCTTCTGAGCTGGCAGATCAGAGAAGAGACTTCTCGGCGAAATGCTTAAAAATATTTCGCTTGGGGCCTTTTTTTGTATAAAAAGTCGGAGTTGCAATTGACTCACTAATGTACACCATTGTATAATAAAAATAGAAAAATTCAGACGGAACGAAATATTCTCTTTCTATCCGGATGAGGCATTAAAACAAAATACAGCAGGAAACAGACTTTGACGGCAAGGAATATCCGAGCAGGAATCGTTGTTCATCCGGCACAGCTTAACCGAATCAGCTGCGAAGCAGTTATTCGGTTATGAACAAGCAGCAAATGCGGATCGCGAATATCCGCTTGACTTTGTTTTGTGAGCGGAATACGGGACTCTTTCACCTTGTGCGTGAAAGAGCTTTTTTATGAAAAATACCTGCGGGAGCGGACAGAATGAATTAGGGAGGATTTTATGCTGAAGGTAGCAGTATACGGAAAGGGCGGTATCGGAAAGTCTACAGTGACGTCCAACCTGGCGGCGGCTTTTGCAGCCATGGGGAAAAGAGTGATCCAGATCGGTTGTGATCCCAAGGCGGATTCCACCATCAATCTTCTTGGGGGAGAACCTCTGCGGCCGGTAATGAATTATATGCGGGAAGAGGATGAGGAGCCGGAAAAGCTGGAGGATATTTCAAAGGAGGGTTTTGGTGGAGTCCTCTGCATTGAGACGGCGGCCCCACGCCGGGACTTGGCTGTGCAGGCAGAGGTATCATCGCAACCTTTCAGCTTCTGGAGGATCTGAAGCTTTTTGAGACCTGGAAGCCGGATGTAGTGCTTTACGATGTTCTTGGAGATGTAGTATGCGGTGGTTTTGCGGCACCGATTCGGGAGGGCTATGCGGAAAAAGTACTCATTGTCACATCCGGAGAGAAAATGGCACTCTATGCAGCCAATAATATTTCCAGTGCTGTGCGGAATTTTGAGGATCGAAGCTATGCGAGGATCTTCGGAATCGTGCTGAATCACAGGAATGTGGAGAATGAAACGGAAAAAGTAAATGCTTTTGCAGAAAAAAATAATATCCCGGTCGTGGGTGAGATCCCGAGAAGTGACGAGATCATCCGATGGGAGGATCAGGCAAAACGGTGATCGAGGGAGATGAGAATTCTGAGATCAGTGAGAAATTTTTTTGCACTGGCCAGGAAGCTGTTGGAAAGTGAAGAAACGGAGAAGGAGGATATATGAAAAAGGAAGCATATTTTGCAACTGCAGAAGAACTGGCCCGGGGCGGGCTGGAAGCGATCCCTCCGCAGATGATCTCCGGGAAGCATCTGATCTATAGCTCTCCGGCAACTCTGGCATTTAACTCTCCGGGAGCGGAGGGCTTTGGCGTAAAGCGGGCCGGGCTTGCAGTGCCGGATTCCATTATGCTGATCGTGGCACCGGGATGCTGCGGAAGAAATACTTCTCTTATCAGCTCCATGCCGGAGTACAATGATCGATTTTTTTATCTGATGATGGACGAGACGGATATTGTTACAGGCCGTCACCTGAAAAAGATCCCGAAAGCGGTAAAAGAGATCTGCGACTGCTGTGAGAAGAAGCCGTCTGTGGTGATGATCTGTATCACCTGTGTGGATGCACTTCTGGGAACGGATATGGAACGTGTCTGCCGGAAGGCAGAGGAAAAGGTGGATATTCCGGTGCGTCCCTGTTACATGTACGCACTGACACGTGAGGGCAGAAAGCCGCCTATGGTCCATGTACGCCAGTCCTTATACTCCCTCCTTGAGCCACAGAAGAAAAAGGGAAATGTGGTCAATCTTCTGGGATTTTTTTCGCCGCTGGTTGATGACTGCGAGATGTATGAGCTGCTGCAGCAGGCAGGCGTAAAGACCATCCATGAGATCTCAAGATGTAAGGATTATGAAGAATATCAGACCATGTCACAGGCCAATTTTAATCTGGTGCTTCATCCGGAAGCAAGGTTTGCAGCGGAGGATTTTCATGACCGGCTGAAGATTCCTTTTATTGAGCTTCGGAGGCTCTACCAGACAGATAAGATCGAAAATCAGTATCGTGCCTTGGGACAGGTTCTTGGAGTCTCTTTTGACCAGGAAGTGTATAAAAAAGCAGCAGAAGAGGCAGTGGAGAGATTCCGGGAGGTCTGTCCGGATGCGTCCTTTGCAGTAGGGGAGTGCATGAACGGAGATCCCTTTGAGCTGGCCCTGGCCCTGGTGCGGTATGGTTTCCAGGTGCCGGAGATCTACGGAACTATCACAGCCGAGAATTTTGTATACATACGGCATCTTGCGGAATTGAGTCCGGATACAAAGGTTTTTTCCAATATGGAACCCACCATGCTGTATTACGATCCGTCCGGGAGTGGAGTGAACCTTACTATAGGAAAGGATGCAGGATATTATCACCGGGATCAGCCAAATGCCGTGTGGAATCAGGACCGGCAGCCTATGGCTATGCGGGGGTACGCAGGCTGTTTGAAACACTGACAGAGAAAGTTTTGCAGAAGGGAGAAAAGGTATGAGAGGACTTCGGAAATATCTGACACCCTTTGCGCCGGATCAGTCTGGAGCCGTGTCAGTGCTGTATGAGCTTGGCGGGATCATCGTGATCTGTGATGCAGGAGGATGTGCGGGAAATGTCTGCGGCTTTGATGAACCGAGATGGTTTGAACAGAAAAGTGCGGTATTCAGCGCAGGACTTCGGGATATGGATGCCATCCTGGGACGGGATGACCGCCTGGTTGCCAAGCTTGTGGATGCAGCAGAAAAGGTGGAGGCAGGCTTTGCAGCCATTATCGGAACACCGGTACCTGCTGTGATCGGAACGGATCATCAGGCACTGCGGCGGATGTGCGAGAAGAAAACAGATCTTCCGGTGCTTGCAGTAAATACCAACGGAATGGAGCTTTATGATGCGGGAGAGCGGAAGGCTTATCTGGAGCTTTTTAAAGCCTTTGCCCGGGAAAAGCTGCCTGTGGAGGCTGGTAAGACAGGAGTTCTCGGAATGACACCTCAGGATGTCAGTGACCTGAAAGCAGCAGACAAGATCCGTGAAAAATTCCGTGCCAGAGGACAGAGAGCAGTCTGCTACGGAATGGGAGACGGGCTTGATGAGGTAAAAAAAGCCTCCTCTGCGGAAAAAAATATCGTGGTTTCTCCTGCGGCACTGGAATGTGCCAGATATCTGGAGAAAACCTTAGGAACACCTTATGAGGTGGGATATCCTCTGGCGGAAGAGCTGGTTCCTGATATGGATTATACAGGAAAAAAGATTCTCATCGTGCAGCAGCAGGTGAGGGCCGGTTCCATAAGAGAGGAGCTACGGAAACGTGGTGCGGACGGAGAAATCACCGTGGCAAGCTGGTTTCCATGGAAAAAGATCTCCTGGAGGAGGGCGATGTGTCATTAAGGGATGAGGAAGATTACATGGAACTGGCAGAGAAGGGCGGATATGACGTGATCTTTGCAGATCCATGTATGAAGCGGATGACAAAGGCTTTTTCAGGAGTGTTTGTGGATACAGTGCATTTTGCGGTATCCGGAAAATGCAGGTAGTCCATAAGGGCAGGATATAAAGTTACATGCATGCTGCAGCCGGATCAGTGGAAACAGCTGCAGGGAATGGAGAAACATATGGAGCGGGAAATTACGAAAATGATCCGTGTTTACGGGATCGTACAGGGAGTGGGATTTCGCCCTACGGTGAGTCGTCATGCTATGGCAAGAGGAATCCGTGGCAGTGTGTCCAATAAAGGACCCTATGTGGAGATTTTTGCTCAGGGTAAGCAGCAGGATGTGGATGCCTTTATCGCAGATATCGGGAATAAGCCACCGAAGCGTGCAGCTATCCTGAAGCTTCTTGAAGAACCGGTGGAGGAGCCGGAGAAATTTACACAGTTTGATATCATCGAAAGTGAGAAGACAAAGGGGGAAATCTTTGTCTCCCCGGATATCGCGATCTGCGATGAATGTAAGGCGGAGATGTTTGATCCGGAAAACAGGCGGTATCTGCATCCCTTTATCAACTGTACCTGCTGCGGTCCCAGACTGACGATCCTGGATTCACTTCCTTATGACCGTGAACGGACCAGTATGAAGGAATTTCCTATGTGTCCCTCCTGTGCGGATGAGTACCATAACCCGGATACCAGACGCTATGATGCCCAGCCGGTGTGCTGTAATGACTGCGGCCCTGAGGTATACCTGGCGGGAAGAGAGGAACGGGGACGGGAGGCTATCACTTATACAAGGAAGATCATTGCTTCCGGTGGGATCGTGGCCATCAAAGGGATCGGTGGTTTTCACCTTTGCTGTGATGCTACCAGTGAGGAGGCTGTACAGCGGCTGCGGCAGCGGAAACGGCGTCCGGTGAAGCCTTTTGCAGTGATGGCACAGGATATGGAAGCTGTGAAGAAGATCTGTAAGGTCAGCGAGGAACAGGAGAAGATCCTTACCGGTCATCTAAAGCCGATCCTGCTGTTGGATAAGCTGCCGGGAGAAACGGGGCTTTGTGAGAGCATTGCACCCGGGAATCCCAAGGTGGGTGTCATGCTTCCCTATGCACCGGTTCAGCTGCTTCTTTTTTCATTACGATGATGGGATCCGGATGCCCGGCTTCTGGTAATGACCAGCGGAAATACTTCCGGGGCGCCGATCTGCAGAGATGATGAGGAGGCGGCAGAGGAGCTTTCCCATCTCTGTGACTGCATTCTTTCCCACAACAGGAAGATACGTATCCGGGCCGACGATTCGGTGATGGATTTCTATAAGGGTGAACCTATATGATCCGCCGTTCCCGCGGGTATGCGCCGCTGCCGTTTATGGTCTCCACACCCTGGAAGGCCAGGTGATCGCAGCAGGTGGAGAACTTAAGAACACCTTCTGCATTGGTGTGGATAACCGTTTTTATCCTTCCCCTTATGTGGAGATCTGGAGGATCTTCGAACGGTAAAAGCCCTGAAGGAAACGATCGGGCGGTTGGAAACACTTCTGGAGGTGCAGCCGGAGGTAGTGGTCTGTGATCTTCACCCTAAATATAATTCCACAGTGGTGGCAGAGGAGCTAGGGCTTCCGGTTCTGAGGGTGCAGCATCATTATGCACACATTTTATCCTGCATGGCAGAAAATGACTGCGAAGAAAAGGTGATAGGGGTTTCCTTTGACGGAACAGGCTATGGAACCGATGGAACCATCTGGGGCGGAGAGCTCCTGGTTGCAGACTGTCAAGGATTTACAAGGCTTGGAAGTATAGAACCCTTTGTCCAGGTTGGCGGAGATATTTCCGCAAAAGAAGGCTGGCGGATCGCCGTTTCCCTGATCTGGAAGAATATGGGAAATCTGGAAAAAACCCTGGATACTATCCGTAAATTGGGACTTTGTACAGATCAGGAAGCAAAGGTACTGGTGACTATGGCACAGCGGAAGATCAATGCCGTGACTTCCACCAGTGCAGGAAGACTTTTTGACGGAGTCAGTGCGATCCTGGGGATCCGGAGAGCGTCTACCTTTGAGGGAGAAGCGTCCACAGCATTGGAATTTGCGGCGGAGGCTGGAGAAAGCAGCGGGAGATGCAGAAGAAAAATCCGGAAGAAAATCTGAAGATACGGATGTCAGAAAAGGAAGACATTCCGGAAAGCACAGGCATCTCAGAAGCGTCTGAAGATGAACGAAAATTTATTTTAAATACAGGTGAGATCGTTGCATATCTGGTCCGGGCAAGGCTTGCAGGAGAGGATCCCGGGAAGCTGGCTTATGGATTTCACCGGGCACTGGCAGATGAGATCCTTGCAGCCTGTGAGGAAGCAGAGCGGCAGACCGGAATCCGGAAAGTGGCATTAAGTGGCGGTGTCTTTCAGAACCGGCTGCTTCTGGAGCTGGTAGATGACGGCCTTACGGAAATGGGGTTTAAAGTTCTGAAGCACAGCCTGATCCCGCCGAATGACGGAGGGATCGCACTGGGACAGGCGGTGTATGGGATGGCTTATGTGCAGCGGCACAGATAAATATAGACGAGATTATGCAGATACGGATCAAAAATGTTTTATGATAACGCATGGAGCATACAGCAGAAATGCAGGATGGGAGGCACAGATATGTGTGTAGGATTATCAGCAAAAGTAGTAAAGATCAGTGACGGAACAGCAGTGTGGATGCAGGCGGCGCAAAGAGAGAGGTTTCCGCCCAGCTCCTGGGAGACCTGGAGCCGGGGGATTATGTGATGGTGCATGCAGGTGTTGCCATTGCAAAGATCACCGATGATGACGAGGAAGAGACAGACAGCTGATGGAGGAACTGCTGTGATGGAAGAGAGGAAAAAAACAGCAAGAGAGATCATAGAAGGATATCAGGGGCCGCCGGTGCGGATCATGGAGGTCTGCGGAACACATACCCACGAGATCTTCCGTCTGGGGATCCGCAGGCTTTTGCCGCCGCAGGTGGAGCTGATCTCAGGACCGGGATGTCCGGTCTGTGTAACACCGGTAGGGTTTATTGACGAGGCCGTTTATCTTGCTCTGGAAAAACAGGTGACGATCTGCACATTCGGTGATCTTGTCCGCGTACCGGGAACAAAGAAAAGCCTTGCAGATGCCAGGGCAGAAGGCGCCAGGATACGGATCGTCTATTCACCGGCAGATGCAGAAAAATATGCGAAAGAGCATCCAAAAGAGCAGGTGGTATTTCTTTCCGTTGGCTTTGAGACACCACGCCTGCCGGCTGTCTTTCCGTGAAAAAAAGGCCGGAGAGGACGGACTTTCCAATTATTCGCTCCTTGTGGCAAACAAGACCATGCCCCAGGCTTATCAGGCATTAAAGGGCAGTGCGGATGTGTTCCTTTATCCGGGACATGTCAATGCGATCACAGGAACTGCGCTCTGTGAGCAGCTGGCAGAGGAAGGTATCAGTGGTGTGGTGGCAGGCTTTACAGCGAAGGAGCTGCTTACGGCACTGGCTGTTGCACTGGTACGTTTTCAGGAAGGAAAACCGTTCTTTGTGAACTGCTATCCCCGTGTGGTAAAAAGTGAGGGAAGCCCGGAGGCACAGAAGCTGATCGAAGAACTGATGGAGCCTGTGATTCCGAATGGCGCGGTCTGGGTGTGATCCCGGGGTCCGGCCTGGTGCTCCGGAAGGAGTGGGAAGCCTTTGATGCCAGAAAAAAATATGCAGTGCCGCCGATCCAGGGCAGGCCAAATCCGGCCTGTCGCTGTGGGGATGTGCTTCAGGGAAAATGCAGGCCATCAGATTGTAAGGTATTCGGAAAGGTCTGTACCCCGCAGCATCCGGTAGGTGCCTGTATGGTATCCAATGAAGGAGCATGTTCCGCATATTTTATGTACGGAAACTGATGTCCGCTTTAATGGACTGCGAAATATGATACATTACATATAGTACAAACGAAGGATCGTATCCGGAAGATCTGACAGGATGAAACCGATATGAAATTCCTTTGACTCAGCATAGAAAGAAGATAATATTATGGAAAATAAAACAGTGACCATGGCACACGGTGCCGGAGGCGTCAGACCTCAGAACTGATCGATGAAGTATTCAAAGCGCATTTTGCAAACCCGGATCTCACAGCCGATGATGCGGCCGTGCTGGTTCCGCCTGCAGGAAAAATGGCAGTATCCACCGATGGATTTATTGTTTCTCCGGCATTTTTTCCGGGGGGAAATATCGGCAAGCTTTCCATCTGCGGAACCGTTAATGACCTTGCCTGTATGGGAGCAAAACCGATGTATCTTACCTGCGCTTTTGTCATTGAGGAGGGTTTTCCCATGGAGAAGCTGGAGGAGATCGCCGCAGCATGGAAAAAACAGCAAAAGAAGCCGGAGTGCGTATTGTTTCCGGAGACACTAAGGTGGCAGGAAAAGGTCAGGTTGACGGTGTGTTTATTACAACAACCGGAATGGGTGAGATCCAGGAGGGCGTTCAGGTAGGCGGCGAGCTGGCAAAACCGGGAGATGCCATTATTGTAACCGGTGATGTGGGAAGACATGGATGCACCATTCTTCTGGCAAGAGAGGATTTCGGCATTGACGCAGATGTGACAAGTGACTGCGCACCGCTGTGGGGAGCTGTAAAAGATATGCTGGATGCCACCCATAACATTCATGTGATCCGTGATGCCACAAGAGGTGGTGTCGGAACGGTTCTTTACGAGATCGCAGGACAGAGTAACGTAGGGATCCGCCTGGATGCAGCAGCTGTTCCGGTAGCTCCGGAGGTAAAGGGTGTCTGCGGCATGCTTGGCCTGGAGCCTCTTTATCTGGCATGTGAGGGACGAATGGTGATCATGGCACCAAAGGAAGAGGCAGGAAGGATCGTGGAAGCACTGCGTAAATGTCCTTATTCCAGGGACGCAGCCATTATCGGTGAAGTTACGGAAGACCAGCCAGGAAAGGTTGTCATGACTACGGAGATCGGAACGCAGGCACTTCTTCCGCAGCCGGGAGGAGAGCTTCTGCCGAGGATCTGCTGATAATATCGGAAAGGAGAGTCAGATCTTATGGAGACAAGAGTGGCATTGATCTCGATCATTGTGGAAAACAATGACGTGATCGATGATATCAACGTTTTCTTCATGAAGCGGGAAAATATATTATCGGGAGAATGGGGATCTTACCGGGAAAAGGCATCAATATCATCAGTATTGCCATTGATGCACCACAGGATGTGATCAGCTCCTTATCCGGAAAGATCGGCCACCTCAGTGGAGTTTCCGCCAAAACGGCATATTCCAATGTGATCACAAAAGCGGAGGACAGAAAATGATAAAAGTTGCGGTATACGGAAAGGGCGGCATCGGAAAATCTACTACGGTTTCCAATGTGGCAGCAGCCCTTGCGGAAAAGGGAATGAAAGTGATGCAGATCGGCTGTGATCCCAAGGCAGATTCCACGATCCTTCTCAGGCATGGAAAAAAGGTTCCCACTGTGCTGGAGCTGTATAACGAGAAACGCCAGGAGCTGAAGCTTACGGATATGGTGCAGATCGGATATGGGGGTGTAGTCTGTGTGGAAGCCGGCGGTCCTGCACCGGGGCTTGGATGTGCGGGAAGAGGTATCATTACTGCTCTTGAGAAGCTTAAGGAAAACGGAGCCTATGAGACCTATAAACCGGACATTGTTTTTTATGACGTACTGGGAGATGTTGTCTGCGGTGGATTTTCCATGCCCATGCGAAAGGGGTATGCAGATAAGGTATTTATCATCACTCCGGAGAAAACATGGCCATCCATGCAGGGGCAAATATTGCCATGGCAGTGGATAATTTCAGAAACAGAGGATATGCATCTCTTGGCGGCGTGATCCTGAACCGGCGGAACGTGCCGGGAGAGGAAGAAAAAGTCCGGGAGCTGGCAGAGGATTTTCATACGCGGGTAGTGGGAACACTTTCCAGAAGTGAACTGGTCCTGGAAGCAGAGAATCGAGGAAAAACTCTTCTGGAAGCTTATCCGGATTGTGAGATGGCAGAGGAGTACCGGACACTGGCCGAGCAGATCCTGAGTGTATGCAGGGAGGAAGGCTCATGTTAAAAAGAGTTGGTAACAGAGAGCTTTTGGGAAAAACAGAAATATTTATAAAGGAAGCCTCTTTTCCGGTTCCCTTTCAGCCGGGGCTGGAATTTAATTCACCGGTCCATGGAAACTGGAATATCGTACATACGGGAATGCTGGTTCCGGAAGCAAGACAGATCTACGTCTGTGCGGATAAACTGCATGCGTGGCGTTGTGCTGACTGCCGCAGAGATGAATGCGGCAGACCGTTTTTCCTTTGTGATCGTGGAGGAAAAGGATCTTCTGGGCGGAAATCTGGAGGATGTGACCATTGAAGGAGTGACGGACATTCTGAA
>ENA-OQAN01000266-OQAN01000266.1-human-gut-metagenome-genome-assembly--contig:-NODE-266-length-28864-cov-4.253193_pt1 | contig 28864 bp, 31 predicted proteins | sample MGYA00242735_ERZ504527 | MGnify/ENA primary metagenome ERZ504527 (study PRJEB26092, sample SAMD00036230) | human gut metagenome | host: Homo sapiens | study: EMG produced TPA metagenomics assembly of... | reverse complement strand
AAGAATTCTTCCTAGATCTTCTTGAAGGCTCATTATCTGATCCTGAATTCATCTTTTAAACAACAAATGACTAATGATACAGCTGAGACAGTGTAACATACAGCTTGTCAATACAGGCAATGATAAAAAGGAAAAATGGAAGATCCAGCGTACCAATTCTCTGGAAGATGACCTTGTCGGCGGTCTTATAGCTGATCTGGCAAATCCGGATATCCTTTCACCGGAAGATACTCTGACCGTCTATCTTGACACTCTACAGAAACTGGATTTGAAAGAAATGACATCTTATCTGGGTGTAGTAAATATCATGAATACATCCGATACTGCAAAAAATTCCATTGCCTCAGCACTTGCCGAACAGATTCATAAAAATTTTAATTATGTCATTAAATCCAGCAGTGAAAATGGATACAATGCCACTGTTACAACTGAAATTACAACCTTTGACAGTGATTCGATCCTGGCTGATTATCAGGAAAAGCTTGATAAATATCTGGCTTCTGCTGACGCAGTTATCGATGGCTCCCAGAAACGATACGAGAAATCTTTCGAAATTCTTCTGAACAGTATCAATGATAATATCGTTACTACCGTCAATGATGTAGATTTTGTTCTAATCAATGATGGGGTATCCTGGAAACTTCAGGATGAGGGAAATACTTTGGGAAATGCTATTTTCGGTACTTTGACAGATTCTCCTCTCGAGACTTCTGATTCTGAGGATGAAAATATTTCTGCCGATACAGATAAGCAGACAGATGATAATACTTCTACTGAAAGCAGTTCCAATTAACGATTAGTCAATCGGATATTCGCAATCCGCTTCCGCTACTTGCTCATAACCAAATAACTGCTTCGCAGTTTGGTTAAACAACTAAAAAAGGCCACCATATCACAGAAATGTTCCTTTCCCGAATCATTCTATGATATGGTGGTCTTTTTAATCTTTGTCTTATTCTTTTTACATCCCCGTTATAATTTTGATAAACAGTAAAACCAGAACGATCAGAATAATCGGTCTTACGATTTTATTTCCATTTTTCATTACCATTCCAGATCCTACATAATGCCCTGCAATGGAAAAAACAGAAGCTGCAAGTCCAAGATATATGACAATCTTTCCACTAAATAAAAAAACAACTAATGCCATTATATTAGAAGAAAGATTTGCAAGTTTCATAGTTCCGGAAGCTTTCGCTACGGGAAGTTTTGCTACTCCTGTATATAAAATAAGCAGAAACGTACCAGTTCCCGGCCCATAAAAGCCATCGTAGCAGCCAACAGCCAGAGAACACACCGCACACAAAATCCACTGTTTCTTTCTGGAAATCTCTACATTGCTGTTATCATCCAGATTTTTCTTCTTCATTACATAAAACGCAACAATAGGAAGTACTGGAATCAGCATCCATTTTAATATCTTATCACTGGAAAGAAGCGCAATATGAGCGCCTGCAAAAGAACCGACAAGAGCCATGGAAATACATGGCAGTGCAACTCCCCAGTCTACAAATTTATTCTTACATAAACGTGCTGTTGAAATCGCTGTCCCAGTTGCCGAGGATAATTTATTCGTTGCTATCGCATTGTGCATCGGAACCCCTGCAAGCAGATACGCAGGCAGGGAGATCAAACCACCCCCGCCTGCGATAGAATCAACTAATCCTGCAAGGAATACCAACGGGCATACAATCAAAAACGTCTGAATTGTAAGCTCCATCCTTATTCAGTTACTTCCTCCGGTCTTACTTCCAGTTCCAGTTCTTTTAACTGCTCCTCGCTTACGCGGCTCGGAGACTGAGTCATCAGACAGGAAGCATCTTTAACCTTCGGGAATGCAATGACATCACGAATACTGTCAACCTTAGCCATAAGCATTACCAGACGGTCAAGTCCGTATGCCAGTCCTGCGTGAGGCGGAACTCCGTATTTGAATGCATCCAGAAGGAATCCGAACTGTTCATGGGCAGCTTCTTTGGTGAATCCAAGTGCCTCAAACATTCTCTCCTGAATGTCATCCTGATGGATTCTCACACTACCACCACCGATTTCATTACCATTTAATACGATATCGTATGCTTTTGCACGAACTTTTCCAGGATCTGTATCCAGAAGCGGAAGATCCTCTTCCATAAGCATGGTAAACGGATGGTGCATTGCTGTGAAACGGTTCTCTTCTTCACTCCACTCAAGAAGTGGGAATTCCGTTACCCAAACGAAACGATATTCATTCTTGTCAAGCAGATTCATCTGTTTTGCAAGTTCCAGACGAAGTGCACCAAGTACATCATAAACCAGTTTCTTCTTGTCCGCAGCGAACAGAAGCAGGTCACCTGCTTTACCATCCATAGCAGCTACCAGAGCATCCATCTCTTCATCTGTCATAAATTTGGCAAAAGAAGATTTTCTTGTGCCATCTTCAGCAATTGCAATGTATGCAAGACCTTTTGCACCGTAACCTTTAGCAAACTCAACCAGTTTGTCAATTTTCTTACGTGGCATAGCGCCCTGTCCTTCTGCATTGATACCACGAACACTGCCGCCATTTTCCAACGCAGAAGTAAACACGCTGAATCCACAGTTTTTAACTACATCACTTACATCATGAAGTTCCATTCCGAAACGCATATCCGGTTTATCAGAACCAAATCTGTCCATAGCTTCCTGCCATGTGATACGCTGGATTGGAAGTTTTACATCAATATCAAGTACTTCCTTGAACAGATAAGCAAGGAATCTCTCATTTACATCAATTACGTCATCAACATCTACAAAAGAGAGTTCCATATCAATCTGGGTAAATTCCGGCTGTCTGTCCGCACGAAGGTCTTCGTCACGGAAACATCTTGCAATCTGGATATAACGGTCATAACCAGAGCACATCAGAAGCTGTTTGTACAGCTGCGGAGACTGTGGCAGACCATAGAAATGTCCCGGATGAACACGAGACGGTACCAGATAATCTCTTGCACCTTCCGGTGTACTCTTACCAAGCATCGGAGTTTCAATTTCAAGGAATCCTTCTTTTGCGAAGAACTGTCTTGTAATCATCATGACTTTGCTCTTAAGCATAATATTCTTCTGAAGGTCAGGTCTTCTTAAGTCAAGATAACGATATTTCAGACGGATTTCATCTTTTGTCTTGCTGTTCTCTTCAATTGGGAACGGAGGTACCTCTGCTTCAGACAGAACACGAAGGGATTTTACGCGAAGCTCAATTTCACCTGTTGCAAGATTCTTGTTAACAGCGCCGCCTCTTTCTTCTACCACACCGGTAACAGCGATTACGAATTCACTTCTCAGCTTACCTGCTTTTGCAAAACCTTCTTCATCAATGCTGCCATTCTCAAAAATCAGCTGCATGATACCGGAACGGTCTCTTAAATCTACGAAAATAATTCCGCCTTTATCGCGGGCTTTCTGAACCCATCCCATAAGGACAACTTCTTTGCCGATCATTTCCTTTGTTACTTCTGCACATCGGCATGTTCTGTGCAGTCCCTGCATACTTTCAGCCATGTTTCTTTCCTCTTTTCATGCTTTCTATATTATAAGAATTGTTGTAACTATCCGGCAGTCTGCTATCTCGCAATGTTGCTGAACAGTTACGAATTATTACATTCTGTCTTTAAAGAATTCTACAAACTCTGTATAGCCCTCTGCTGTCATCTGATCTTTCTGGAATTTCTTATTCTTCTTCATAATAGAAATATTGATCTGTGTTCCGGCATTACGCTCTTCCTGAGCCTGTTTCAGAATCGTCAGCATCTTGTCTGCCGGCATATTCTTCTCGATAAGATATGCTTTCTTACCATTCTTTGTCGGGATTTCATAATTTCTCTCAAGAAGAAGCATTACGATTCTCTCGAATCCAATTGAAAATCCGCAGGCAGATGTATTGTTTCCTGTAAATTTACCGATCATCTCATCATAGCGTCCACCGCCGCCTACGCTGCCGCCAAACTCATCCATAGAGATTTCAAAAATCGGTCCTGTATAATAAGACATTCCACGTACCAAAGTCGGATCGAAAAACATCTTAAAATCTGCTGTCTTAACAGAATCTACAGTAGAAATGATTGTTTCAAGGTCCTCAGCAACCTTAGGATCCAGAACATCTTTTAATTTCTCCTTGCAATAACGGACACCCTCAATGTCAGAAGTGATCTCTTTGAAAAGTCCAAGATAAGTATCAATGCTCTCTTTTGCAAATCCTTCCTTCTCCAGTTCTTCTGCAACACCTTCCAGACCAATCTTGTCCATCTTGTCCAGAATGATAAACACAGTGTCAAAGCTTTCCTGTGGGAATCCACTGTACTGCGCCATCGCTTTTAAGATTTTTCTGTCGTTGATGCGAATCGTAAAGTTATGGAAATCCAGCTTTCCGAGCAACGTTGTGGTAGCAAGAACCAGTTCGATCTCAGCCAGATAAGTAGGCTCACCCAGAATATCAATATCACACTGCATAAACTGACGGAAACGTCCTCTCTGCGGTCTGTCTGCTCTCCACACATTGCCCATCTGAAGTGCCTTAAAAGGAGCCGGAAGCTCATTTGCGTTGTTGGAATAATATCTGGAAAGCGGCACAGTCAGATCGTAGCGAAGTCCGGAGTCAACCAGATCACTTTCTTTCTCTGCTTCCGCAAGTTTCAGTTTCTCCCCACGTTTCAGGATCTTGAAAATAAGTTTCTCATTCTCTCCACCCTGTTTACTGGAAAGATTTTCAATATGTTCCACACATGGTGTCTCTATAGATGAAAAGCCAAATGTTCCGTATGTTTCACGAATCATGTTCATCACATAATTACGGATTTCCATCTCTTTTGGTAAAATGTCCTTCATACCGGTTACCGGTTTCTTCTTTAATGCCATGTTGTCCTCCTCTTTTATAAAAATTCTGCCCGTCTCCATTATGAACCACTCTCTGAAACGCAAGAAAAACCTGCATATCAAAATTTTTTACTTCATCGATCATCAACTCCATAACTGAAGAAATATCAAATCCTCTTCTGTATGTCTGTCAGAGATCAATGCTGCATATACATCGCAGACTCTGAGTATCCGGGCACCTATGGGTATATCATCACCTGCTTTATTGGACGGATATCCACTACCATCATAATTCTCATGATGGTACAGGATACTCTCCAATACAAAATCCGAATATCCCTGCCCTTTAAGTTCCTCATATCCCAATGCAGAATGCATCCGGACATACTTCAGTTCCTCGATCACCAGAGGATCCTGCTCCTGTCCGTTAATATAACTTGTCAGCTTCAGCTTTCCTATATCATGGAGCATTCCTGCTATTGCAAGCTCATAACACTGTTCATGCGGCAGTCCCATCTCCTCTGCAACCGCATAAGCCAGATTACTTACCAGCATTCCATGATGCAGTTCAGAAGCAAGGTCAAATTCCAGGATCCTCTGCTGTGAACCTGCCGCTGTCTTTTGTACTGTGTCCAAAATGTTACCTCCACATCCTACAGCCAGGTAGCTATTGCTGTCCGTTTTCTCTCGATCATCTCATCAATGCGGGAAATATAATTAGAAACGTCTTTTACATTCTCCACACGTTCAATTCTCTGTCCATGGTCAAAGACCAGCTTGGAAGAACCGCCTGCCCCCAGTGCGATGATAGGCTGTTTTTCCTCCATAATCAGTATATTGTAAATTCCCGCTTTGTCAACCTTTGCATAGCCAACATTTTCAAAATTTCCCTTCATATTCTTCTGTCTGTACAGATAATAAGGACCCATTCCCATTTCATACGCCGTTTTCATGGTCAGATCCATAATCTCCTGATTATTCTCAAAAGACATTTCCTGATATTTCTCTTTAAAAATATTCAGCCTTGCTGCACGTTTCACTGCCAGTGAATGTACGGTAATACTGTCCGGTGCCAGTTCACGAACCTGTTCAAGAGTCCGCTCTACCATGTGAATATCCTCACCCGGGAGTCCTACGATCAGATCCATGTTAATGTTATCGTATCCCAGCTCTCGTGCCAGATGAAACGCTTCTTTTGTCTGCTCCACAGTATGTCTGCGGCCGATAATATCCAGGGTTTCCTGATTCATAGTCTGTGGATTTACGGAAATTCTTGTTACCGGATACTCCCTGATCGCCATCAGCTTTTCACGTGTAATACTGTCCGGTCTGCCGGCTTCCACAGTAAACTCTGCCAGTCCTTCATAGCCAAAAGCTTCTCCCACTGTATCCAGGAGCTTACGGATCTGATGTGGAAGCAGTGTAGTCGGGGTACCGCCGCCAATATAGATGGTGTCCAGTTTTCTTCCCTTCATCATAAGAGCAGTCTCTCTTACCTCCCGGCAGAGAGCTTCCACATATTCATCTGTTCTCTTCTCCCACACTTTCAGCGGATAGGAGCTGAAGGAACAATACAGACAGATACTTGGGCAAAACGGGATTCCAATATAAAGGCTGTATCCATTTTCATAGTCAATATCCTTCAGAATCTCTCTTTCCCTGTTTGCAATAGTGATGGCAAGCGCTGTTTTCTGCGGACTTACCAGATATCTCTCACGCATCTCCCGGGCTGCTTCCGTATTTTTCATTCCGGATTCGATCATTCCCATTGCCAGTTTGGCAGGACGTATTCCTGTCAGATTTCCCCATGGAAGAGTTCTGCCCGTCAGTTTTACCAACAACTGATACAGAGCATATTTGATATTATCTTTATTCTCTTTTCTCAGAGCATGAGCATCCTGTATTCCACAGCCTGCATTCTCTTTAGAAAGTATGTCTGCGGAAATTACCCCTTTTTGCTCTGTTTCCTGTTTCGACAGATTCTCTGTCCTTTCGTATTTTATGATATAACTGTCATTATCCCGTTCCACACTGAAGCGGAGGTCATACTCTGCTTCACCATTTTCATAAAGAGTATGTATCTCCGCTTCGGGATAAAACGCTTTGATCAGTTCATAAACATCATGTTCAAAATCTCTGTTCTCAAACAGAATGCCTATTTTACACAAATGGATTATACCTCTTTTCATAACCAATAGTAGTAGATGCATCATGTCCGGGGAAAACCTCGGTCTCTTCAGGAAGCGAATCTACCAGTTTATGGAGACTTCTCACGATTTCTGCTGTACTTCCACCCGGAAAATCCGTTCTTCCAACAGAGCCATAGAACACTGTATCACCGCTGAACAATACACCTTCATCTTTCAGATAATAACAGCAGCTTCCTTTGGTATGTCCCGGTGTATGGATCATCTGAACGGAAAATCCCGCCAGTCTGATAACATCCAGATCCTCCAGAAATACATCCGGCACAATAGAACATCCCTGTCCATAATGTACAGTCATATTGATCGAAGGTTCGCGGAGCATCTCCTCTTCCTGACGACAGGCATAAATCGGAATATTATATTTCTCCTTTACTGCCTGTGCAGCCAGAATGTGGTCAAAATGTCCATGGGTAAGAAGAATCGCCACCGGTTTTCCATTCATCCGGGAAATCTTCATTTCAATCTTCTCCGGACAATCTGCGGGATCAACAATGATCAGTTCTCCGGTTTCTTTATTCTTAAGGAGATAGCAATTTGTATATACAGGTCCTAATATACATTTCTGTAATTCTAAATTCTTCATGTTATTCCTTTCTGTCAATCTGCAGCAGTTCCATAAAATAATGTTCCAGCAGATTTTCCATGATCAGCCTGTAGTTCTCTCTACGTCAATGACACTCTCTACCTGACGGATCTTCTCGATCAGGGAACGCAGTTCCTCTTTGCTTCCAATCTCAAAACTCATGGAAATAGTTGCCTTCTCCTGCTTGCTTGTACGGCTGTTGATACTTCGCAGGTCGATCTTACGTTCTGTAAATATTTTAGAAAGATCCACAAGAAGCCCTGTACGGTTATTTGCATAAACCTGAATCTCAGCCATATACTTCTCTTTTTCCTTGGTATCAGGCTGCTGCCATTCCGCCTCGATCAATCGTGTCCTGTCCGTCTCAGACATATTCAGCACATTGACGCAATCTGTACGATGGATTGTGATTCCACGTCCTCTTGTAACAAAGCCTACAATCTCGTCACCCGGGATCGGATTACAGCACTTGGAAAAACGGACTGCCACATCATGGATTCCTTTTACCACAATTCCACTCTTGCTCTTGGCAATGTGAAGCTTCTCCTGTGTCTCAGAAGCAGCCTCAAGAACCTGCTCATCTGTCAGATTCTTCTTATTTTCCTTATCATAAGCCTCTACCAGCTTATTGAAAACCTGACCTTCTTTCAATCCGCCATGACCAATTGCAGCAAGTACTGAATCCCAGTCCCTGAAACCATATTTACGCAAAACAGCCTCCAGATACTGGGTTTTTGTATAATTTGCGATCTTAAATCCCTTTGCACGCGCATACTGCGCAAGCATCTCCTTGCCCTTAAGGATATTATCTTCTTTTAATTCCTTCTTGAACCACTGGTTAATCTTGTTCTTTGCCTGAGTACTCTTAACCAGTTTCAGCCAGTCGCGGCTTGGTCCCTGAGAATTCTGGGAAGTAATAATCTCAATACGGTCACCGTTTTTGATCTCATATTCAATAGGAACCAGCTTACCGTTAACTCTGGCACCTACCATCTTATTTCCGACTGCACTGTGAACACTGTACGCAAAATCCACCGGTGTAGAACCGCTTGGAAGTGTTTTAACATCTCCCTGTGGAGTGAAACAGTAAACACTGTCCGCAAAAAGATCCAGGTCATTCTTCAGAAGACTCATGAATTCTTTGTTATCAGACATGTCTCTCTGCCATTCCAGAATCTGACGCAGCCAGTTCAGTTTCTCTTCCTCACTCTTACCTACAGGAGCCTTTCCGTCAGACGACTCCTTATATTTCCAGTGTGCAGCGATACCATATTCTGCAGTTCTGTGCATTTCATAAGTACGGATCTGGATTTCAAAGGGCTGTCCGTTGGGTCCGATCAATGTGGTATGCAATGACTGATACATATTGGGTTTCGGCATGGCAATATAATCTTTAAACCGTCCCGGAATTGGCTTATACATCTCATGGATCACACCAAGGGCAGCATAACAATCCTTCACTGTATCTACAAGAATACGGACAGCAAATAAATCATAAATCTGATCAATAGTCTTATCCTGATTTACCATCTTCTTGTAGATGCTGAAAAAGTGTTTTACACGTCCGTCCACCTGCGCCTTAATATTGGCATCATCCATATGTTTCTTAACTTCTTTTACAATCGCACCTACAAACTGTTCTCTCTCGCTTTTACGCAGGGCAACCTTATGCACCAGGTCATAATATACATCCGGCTTAAGGTATTTCAGCGACAGGTCATCCAGCTCTACCTTTATCTTGGAAATACCCAGACGCATGGCAATAGGAGCATAAATATCCATGGTCTCTCTGGCCTTTTCCTGCTGCTTTTCAGGACGCATATACTGTAAGGTACGCATATTATGAAGACGGTCTGCAAGCTTGATCAGAATAACTCTGATATCCTTAGCCATGGCAAGAAACATCTTTCTGAGGTTCTCTGCCTGAACTTCTACTTTATCCGCAGAATAAGATAACTGTCCCAGCTTGGTAACACCATCCACAAGAAGTGCAACCTCTGAACCAAATTCCTTCTCCACTTCCTCATAGGTCATCCAGGTATCTTCAACTGCATCATGAAGAAGACCTGCAACTATCGTTTCTTTGTCAAGTTCCAGATCTGCCAGAATGATGGCAACACACAAAGGATGAATGATATATGGCTCTCCAGACTTTCTCTTCTGTCCTTCATGAGCTTCACTTGCAACCTTATATGCCTTCTCTATCATGGAAATATCTGTTGATGGATGATACTTCAGAACACTGTTTATCAGTTCTTTATAAAGCACCTCCGGACTTGTAAAATCATGCATGGTCTTTACTGCCGCATCTGCTCTCTTTACAGATTCCAGCTTCTCTTTTTCAACCTGCATTTCATCTTTTTTTGCTTCTGTACTTTTTGTTATCTCTGTCATATGCTCCCACCTGCCTGTCCTGCACAATCAGCTGTGCTTATTTACCATCATAACAAATTACAGACGCTACATCATACCCATTCAGTCTTTCGCGTCCCTTTAAACCTGCAAGTTCCATGAGAAATACAACCTTGACAACCTCACCGCCAAGCTGTTCCACCAGCTTGATCGCTGCTTCGATCGTACCGCCTGTTGCGATCAGATCATCAACGATAACCACTTTCTGACCTGGTTTTATGGAATCTTTATGCATTTCAATCTCTGCACTGCCATATTCCAGATCATACTTACAGATACTGTTTCGCGGGGAAGTTTACCTTTTTTACGAATCGGTACAAATGGTTTATGAAGATTATATGCGATCGGTACACCAAAGATAAAGCCTCTGGACTCTGTTCCTGCAATCACGTCCACATCTATATCCTTAAGACAGTCCTGCATGGAGTCGATTGCCAACTGCAGGCCATCCGCGTCCTGCAGAACACTTGTAATATCTCTGAAAATAATCCCCGGTTCAGGAAAATCCGGTATACTTAATACATAATCTTCAATTTTCTTCATTTTATTTCTCCTCCAGTGTGTGTTATATTGCTGTTCGCTCATAAATATTTTATAGTATATCACCTTTTTATTTCAGAATCAAGTTACTGTTAAGCCCTGACATTTGTATTTCCAGGCTTACCGGCGGTTACAAACCAAGCGGTAATATTAACAGTAATTCTGAATAATAATCTGAAGACTCTCTCGTCCCCTGAATCTGTTGATCTCCGGATAATAAGTAACAGAAATACTGTCTTTTTCCCTGATAAAGTTCACAAAATCCTCTGCTTCTCCGAAATAAATGCCTTCCACTGAAATCCCCTGCGGATCGAGAAGTTTTAGTTTTACTACATTTTTATTTTTCCCGATAATACTGTGATCAAGCACTCTGAGATTTTTCTGCGCAAAGACCGGTTTTGTATTCCCTTTTCCAAAGGGTTCCAGAAGCGAAATCTGTTCTACCAGTCTTTTGTAATATAAGACACAGGCATCGGCACATCAATCACGATCTTAGGACGCAATTCTTCGTCCGTCAACGTACAGTTGACATTGAGACGTCTCCGGAATTCTTCTATATTTTTTTCTTCTATAGACAGACCTGCTGCCATCGGATGACCTCCAAACTGTATCATCAGGTCTGCACATTTTACCAGTTCTTCATACATAGAGTAACTTTCTATTGATCTTCCGCTTCCTTTTGCACTTGTCTCACCGCCCGTCAATACAAAGGCCGGCCTGTGATATTTTTCCCTGATCCTGCCTGCTATAATACCGGCAAGACTTTCATGACAATCCGGAAGATAAACTACCAGTACTCTGTCATTTTTCAGCTCTGTAGTCTCTATAATCCGGATTGCCTCTTCTTTTCCTTTCTCAGTGAGAGCTTTTCGGCTCTGATTAAGAGCTGTAAGATCTCCGGCAAGCCTTGCTGCTTCTTCCTTTGTTTTTGCATTGAGAAGTGCAAGAGAACGGGCAGCTGTATCCAGTCTGCACTGGCATTGATACATGGTCCCAGCACAAATCCGATATGATAAGCTGTGATTTTAGCATCTTCCAGAGAATTTGCTCGGATCAGTTCCTGCAATCCTTGATTTTTGGTATTTTTCAGACGGCACAGCCCTTCTTTTACCAGAATCCTGTTCTCTCCCTGAAGATCCATAACATCTCCTACTGTTGCAATAGCCGCCAGTTCATAATAATCTTCCAGCTCCTCTGCCGGAACACCAAATCTCTCGTAAAGTGCTGCAATATATTTAAAGGCCACCACTGCTCCACACAGGTTTTTATTCGGGTATGGACAATCATATTGTTTCGGATTCAAAATCACATCTGCCGGAGGAAGCACCATCTGGCGTTCTCCCTTTTCCTCCCTGTAAGGAACCTCATGATGATCTGTAATAATCACTGTCATTCCCTTATCCTTTGCCATCTGGATTTCAGCAGCCGCAGCAATTCCATTATCACAGGTCACGATCGTATCGATCCGGTCCGTTTCCGCTCTTTCTATAAGATGTGCATGAATCCCATATCCGTCTGCAACTCTGTCCGGAATATAAGTATCCACATCTGCTCCGATCCTCGCAAGGCCTTTCATTAAAATGTATGTAGAGGTCACACCATCAATATCATAATCACCAATAATACGGACTTTTGCTTTCTGCGATATTTTTTTCTCCAGGATATCTACAGCTTTTTCCATATCCTTCATCAGCCAGGGAGAAGGAAGCTCTTGTACTGTTCCTGACAGATACTCTCTTATCTTATCTTCTCCGATCACATCTCTGTTCCTGATCAGTCTCGCAATCACCGGATCAATATGAAACTGTTGACCGATCTGGTTAAAATCTGCTCTTTTTGCTGCTATTACCCATTTCTCCATATATTTTCTCTCCTCATAAAAATATCCCGGAGTTTTACCCCGGGATATTTCTGTCTGCCTGTTTTTCAGACAATTATTGTTTTATTCAGCATCATCATTCTGCTGTTTTTTAGCTGCTTCTTCGGCAGCCAGACGTTCAGCTACTCTTTTTCTGTTTTTCTTCTTTGGCTGAGTCGGATCTTTCTGTGATACATCACGTGCTTTCTTCGGCTTTGAAGAGGACTTTGCAGATGCGGAAGCTGCAGCAATTGCCGGCTGTCCTTTTCCTGCAAATTTCTTTTTCATCACATACCACAACGCACCTGTAATACATACAGAAGAATATGCACCGACAAGAACACCAACCATCAGAGGTGCTGCAAATTCACGGATAGAAGAAACACCCATGATATAAAGAACAGCTACCATAACAAAAGTTGTAAAAGAGGTATAAATACTTCTTGTAAGAGTCTGAGTGATACTTGTGTTTACAATTTCTGCCAGTTTTTCTCTGGAACCACTGTGAAGGTTCTCACGTATACGGTCAAAAATAACGATTGTAGCATTGATAGAATAACCTACGATCGTAAGCATGCAGGCAATAAATGTATTACCGACAGATACTCTGGCAATAGCATAGAATGCAAGTACAACCAGAACATCATGCAGAAGCGCCAATACCGCACTGCTTGCAAAACGGATGTCTTTAAATCTGAACCAGATATAAAGAAGCATACAGATTGTAGCTACTATAACGGCTACGATCGCATCACGACGCATTTCACTACTTACTGTAGAAGAAATACTTTCTGTGGAAATCGTGCTGTCATCTACACCAAATTTCTCAACCAGTGCACTCTGCAGAGCTTCACGTTCGCTCTGATTCAGAGAACGTGTCTTGATCACAACCTGATTTGTTCCGACTACCTTTGTAGGCTGAACATTTTTATCTCCTGTCACCTCTTCTACAACAGGAGTTACTTCAGAATCAATGGTCTTAATATCCCTATCTTCATTAAATGTAACAGTCGTAGAAGTACCGCCTGAGAACTCAAGGCTGTAATTTAACGCTTTGTTTCCTGCATGCGAATTAGCAAACATCGCTGCCGGACCGCAGAGGATCAGGATAATGGAAATAGCAAAAAATACTTTCTTCTTTCCAAGGAAATCAACTGCCTTACGTTCTTTTGCAGATCCGTAGAATTTCGGATCACGTACACCAACTGCATAAAGTGCATTTACAATCAGTCTGGATACAACCAGTGCTGTAAACATGGAGATCACGATACCAAGGGCAAGTGTATAAGCAAATCCCTTAACAGTACCTGAACCAAGCCACATCAGCACAAAGGCTGCGATCAGTGTTGTAATATTTCCATCAAAGATTGCAGAGAAAGCTTTGCTGAAACCGGACTTAATAGAATTCCTTACTGAAACTCCTGCACCAATTTCCTCTCTGATTCGGGCATAAATAATAACATTGGCATCCACCGCCATACCGATACCAAGAATAATACCCGCAATACCCGGAAGAGTAAGAGTAATATCAAAGGCATTCAGCGTGATCAGCATTAATGATGTATAAAGAATCAGTGCAATACCTGCAACTATACCAGGTATGCGGTATGCAATGATCATAAAGATAATAACGATGATCAGACCGATCGCACCTGCAAGAACACTTGTAGAGATTGCTTCTTCACCAAGCTGTGCAGCTACAACACTGGAACGAAGTCTTCCAGTTCCAGTCCCAGAGAACCGATACGGATATAAGAAGCAAGGTTCTGTGCTTCTTCCAGGTCAGACATTCCGCTGATCTGTGCTTTTCCGCCGGAAATCTCTTCATTTACATTCGGAGCACTGATAATGTTATTGTCATAGACGATAGCGATCTGCTTGCCTACATTATTCTTTGTAGCTTCTGCAAATTTTGTTTTACCACTGTTTTCTCCATCAGAAGTAAGAGTAAGACTTACCACATATTCCTTTGCACTTGTGTTCTGATTCTGGATCGCACCACCCTGGGCATCTGCTACATCAGAACCTTCCAGAACAACACTTCCGGATTCCTTGATCTCATCCATAGTTCTGGAGAGAACATATCCATCCTGTCCTGTAGTAAAGTTCTGGTTTCCGTCAGCATCTTCTTTTGTGATGAAATACAGGGAACCTGGTTTACCCAGATCATTCAAAATAGTATCTGCATCTGTAACACCAGGAATTTCAACTGTAATACGGTCTGATCCTTCCTGGTATACCTGAGCCTCAGTACTGTACTGCTCTACACGCTTCTGAAGCTTGTAGATCGTATCTGACATCTCTTCGCTTGTCGGATTGCTTTCCTTAGCCTGGTAGGTAATGCTGACACCACCGGCAAGATCAAGACCCGTGTTGATATGTTTTGCTGCACCGGTTCCGGTAGGACCGATACCTACGGCTGCAGTAAAGCAAAAGAACACAGTCAGGATCAGTGTCAGAAGCAGCACTACGATTCCTTTACTTTTCTTCATAGTTCTTTTCCCTTCTTGATTTTTTGTCCGCGGTCATGTTCATCCGCCTGCCAGCCATTTTCTGTTATGATAACAGCCGACGGCGGTATCAGTCAGACAGATTACTGCCCACTAATCACATGCCAGTGCGGCTTTTATCATGATGGCGCACTCCACACGTTTTCTCTGGAGTTCGCATCCGATTTCATAATTGCCTTTGATATCTCCCTGGAAATGGAATGCATTTGCCGCACATCCGCCACTACAGTAGAAACGTGCGAAGCAGTCTTTGCAGTCTTTCTTTGTGTAAACGTTGCATCCGCCGAATTCCTTCTGAATTTCCGGCTTTGTGATGCCTTCGTCTACATTTCCCATGAGATACTGTTCTTCACCAACAAACTGGTGACATGGGTAAAAATCACCCCAGGGTGTTACAGCCAGGTACTCTGTTCCTGAACCGCAGCCTGACAGTCTCTTGTATACACAAGGGCCACCTGTAAGGTCGATCATAAAATGGAAGAAGTTAAATCCTTTTCCCTCTTTCTCTCTTTTAATCATTTCTTTTGCAAGAGTATCATACTCTTCCATGATCTGGGGGATATCCTCCTCGCGGATCGCATATTCCTCCGTATCAGCCGCAACTACAGGCTCTACAGAAATCTGTTTGAATCCAAGATCTGCCAGATGAAGCACATCCTTGGAGAAATCAAGATTATGGTGGGTAAAAGTACCTCTTACATAATACTTGTCCTGATTTCTGGATTCTGCAAACTTCTGGAACTTCGGCATGATCAGGTCATAGCTTCCTGCACCTTTTCTGAATGGACGCATGTAATCATGTACTTCCTTACGTCCGTCCACACTCAGTACAACGTTGCCCATCTCTTTATTGCAGAATTCCATTACTTCATCATTCAGAAGAACTCCGTTTGTTGTTAAAGTGAAACGGAATTTCTTATTGTGAAGCTTTTCCTGCTCTCTGCCATATTTTACCAGATCTTTTACAACCTGCCAGTTCATCAGCGGCTCGCCGCCAAAGAAATCTACTTCCAGGTTTTTTCTGGAACCGGAGTTCGCGATCAGGAAATCAAGAGCTTTTTTGCCGACTTCATAGGACATAAGAGCTCTTCTGCCATGATATTCGCCTTCTTCGGCAAAACAATAACGGCAGGCCAGATTGCAGTCATGAGCAATGTGCAGGCACAATGCTTTTACAACGGTCTGCCGGTTATTTGAAAATTCTTCAATTACATTCTCATAAACATCTTTTGTAAAAAGCATTCCATCTTCTTTCAGCTTATTACATTCTCTTACAGATGTCTCAATATCTTCTCTGTTATATTTGTTTTCCAGTTTCTCTGCAATAGCTTCTGTGCCAAGGCCCTCTTCCAGATATGGAAGAACATCATATGTAACCTCATCTACCAGATGGATGCATCCACTGTTGATATCCAGTACAATATTAAAGCCATTGCTTTTATAACGGTGAATCAGACTCATTTTACTAAAATCCTTTCTAAGCGTAAGATAAGCAGCGGAATAAAAGTTCCGCTGCTTATCTCATTTCTCCATAGCTGATCTTATTTCTGCTCGCAGCTCTGGTTTCCTACTGTACAGGAAGTTTTACATGCGGACTGGCAGGAAGTCTGGCACTCGCCACATCCACCTTTTTTTACAGTGTTCTGTAAATTCTTTGTATTCAGGGTTTTGATATGTTCCATAACTCTATCCTCCTTATGTAATTATATTCTTGGCATAGTATATCATATATCTTTTCATTTTAAAAGCTTTTTTTTACGACAGCATTCCACCAGTGTTCCACCGCCTGTGCACATAAAAAATGTTGTAACTGCATGGGCTGCACTCATATCCCAGCCGCCTTTTGCCATAACAGAGACAGTCAACAGTAATACATAGTAAGCCAGACCTGTGATAACACCCCACAGATATTTGTCTTTACGCACAATTTTGCCGGCCATAAAGCTCCCATGAAACATGCAAGTACATAAATTATAATAATACCCGCATCTACAGCTGTTTCTCCCAGATCAAAAGCAAACAGTACCAGGGCCAAAAGCAGTAATGCCACTCCTGTTAATGCATATGCAAATAATAGTGATTTCAAAATTGCTCTGACTTTCATTGCTTCCCCTCCTGTTAAACTATATGGGGGAGGAATCAGTGTTATTCTTTTATTTCTTTCTCTTTTTTATAAATACAGCCACACCGGCGATCACTGCAGCTGCCACAAACAGTATCACAAACGGCATAATTGATGTTGTATCTCCGGTATTTACTGTATTGTTATTTTTCACAGCTTTATTTTCCGTTGAATTATCATTCTGATCAGAAGAAGAACCATTATTGCTGTCAGAACTGTCATTCACAGATACTGTATTGTTCTTTCCGGAATCAGAGCTCTGACTGTCGGAGGAAGCCGGTGCAGGAGTTACCGCATCTGTGTCGTCCGTATCATTCCCCGCATCAGTCCTACTAATTGTCTGCTTCCTGCAATTCCAAATGGACTGAAAGAATGTGTGCTGAATACCATAATACCATTCTCTACACTCGGAATAATCGTCTCAGTTGCCCCGTTATCCAGGAGATGTTCGATAGTATACTGATATCCGGATTTTACCGGCACAGTGACACTGATATAATCTCCATTAGGGATCTCGTATTCTGTATTATTCTTAAGATCCCAGAGTTCAAATTCATAAGACTGGAAAATCATTGCATCTGATTCATTGGTAAACTGATAGCTGTCACCGCTTGAAACTCTGAACTGTACATACCATGGAAGATTAACTCCGCTTACTGTAATACCGTCGCAGGTATGATTAAGTGCGGCCCTCTCTTCTTTTTCTTCATCAGAAAGAGAATCCTCTGCATCTGTAGGACGGTCATCCTTATCGTCCGGCAGAACAGGATTATCAAAGATATTATCACCTGCGCCATCTTCATCATCTTTCTTCGTATCTTCTTTATCCTGTGTCATATCATCTGCAGGTTCCAGCTTACCGGTAGTTTCTGTATCTTTATCCGTCTTATCTGCATTGCTGTTATTATCTTTGTTGTTTTTATTATCTGTTTTATCTTCTTCAATCTTATTCTCTTCATTGTCTGTATCAGTTTTATTATCCTGATCTGATTTACTTTCCTTATCTTCTTTATTGTCTGTATCAGCGTTTTCATCTGCGGCAGGTTTTTCTGACGAAGTTTCAGGCGTTTCTGTTGGATCTGCATTTTCTGTTGGATCTGTTTTACCTGAGCTTCTGTCTTATCAGCATTATCACCATCCGTAATACTGTTCACTATTACATTGATGTAACCGACAACCGCGCCGCTCTCCGGATCCCATCCATCCACATGGCTTAAATCCTGCCCTTCTGCCGGTATAAGAAGTACCTCACAGCTCTGTACACGCTGTGCAGGAACGAAACTTCCATCTGCCCATTCAAAAGTTCCATATTCCGTTGCCGGAAGTTCTACATCCGCAAGTTCTACAGGCTTATCAAGCGTGATGTTGTCCGGAATCAGAGAAGACACAGTATTCTCCTGTGACTCAGCCGCACTGACCTGTCTTGTTACACCCGGTATATTATTTCCTGCAATCAAAGCCGCTGTTAAAGCCGCTGCCGCAAAAATACCCGTTCCTTTTAATTTATTTTTTCTTATTCTTATATTATTGGACATATCGCACCTCTATATTTATATTCGATTCTTATGTTTCCTGATAATCATTTTTTTACTTTCAGCCAAATATCAGTTCTCTTTTTACGTAATACAATAATATTACATATCTGTATATTATCAAACTTTTATCATTTTGTAAATATTCTGTAATGTTTTTTTTCATTTTAATCGAGTGAATTATAACACAAATCTTACTTTTTCGACAGTCCTCTTTTAAATTTTTTTTATATTATCTTTGAACCAAAAGCTTTTTCTTGATTTTTTATATGAAATCATGTATATTTTGCTTAAATGTTTTATGATATGATTCAATCAATAAAGATAATCAAAAGGAGTGAATAAATCTTGGATTCAAGTATTGCCTTTCAGGCGGTGGCGATTCTGATACTGATCGCACTTTCTTCATTTTTTTCTTCTGCGGAAACCGCTATGACAACCGTAAATAAGATTCGGATACAGTCTCTTGCCGAGCAGGGCAACAAACGTGCTGTTATTCTGGAAAAAATAATTTCCAATTCCCCAAAGATGCTCAGTACCGTATTAATCGGAAACAACATTGTAAATATGTCTGTTTCTTCTCTCATGACTACACTCACCATAAAGATTCTGGGAAACGCATATGTAGGAATCACAACCGGCATCCTGACTCTGCTGATTCTCATTTTCGGTGAGATAACCCCCAAAAACCTGGCAACAATCCATGCTGAAAAATTGTCCCTGGCCTATTCAAGAATAATATACGGCTTATGATTCTCCTTACTCCCGTTGTTTTCATTGTAAATAAAATAACAGAAGGTGTACTGGTCATTCTGCATGTTAACCCGGACGAAAAGGCAAATGCCATGACTGAACATGAACTGCGTACCCTCGTCAATGTAGGTGAAAAAGACGGCGTCATTGAAAACGAAGAAAAACAGATGATCTACAATGTGTTTGATTTTGGCGATTCAACTGCAAAAGATGTCATGATTCCCAGAATCGACATGACCTTTATAGATATCAATTTTTCCTATGATGAACTTATGGCGGTCTTCAGTGAAGATATGCATACCCGTTTTCCGGTTTATGAGGACAACACTGATAACGTAATCGGTATTATCAATATGAAAGATCTTCTTGTTTATCCAAAGGACAAACCTTTTTCAATCCGCAACATCCTGCGTGAGCCTTATTTTACCTATGAATACAAAGCTACAGCAGACCTGATGATCGAAATGCGTAAAGCATCCGTCAATCTGGCAATCGTTCTGGACGAATACGGTGCCACAGCCGGTCTGGTCACATTGGAAGACCTGTTGGAAGAGATCGTAGGTGAGATTCGCGACGAATACGATGAGGATGAAGTCGAAGATATTAAAGAAATCCAGCCTGAAAGAGAATATGTTGTTCAGGGTTCTGCCAAGCTGGATGATATCAACGAAGCCCTCCATATTAATCTGGAATCTGAAGATTATGATTCTATTGGCGGATATATTATTGAACAGCTTGACTGCCTTCCCAAAGAGGGTCAGTCTGTCACACTTGAAAGTGGCATCCGCCTGGTTGTTGACCGTCTGGACAAAAACAGAATCGAACTTGTCCACATCTGGCTTCCCGAGAAGAAAACCGAAACAGAAGAACAGCCGTAACTGTCATCTCTCCAGCATCAGTGAAAATTGTTTCACGATTCTGGAGAGTTCTCCTGTAACCGCATCAATTCCTTCTTCGTTCTTTCTCCAGTTTTCTCTGGTAATTCCATCTGCATTCACAGGCACCACATAAAATTCTGTTTCCGGATACAAGAGCTGATAATACATCAGACATCTTCTTGCATGGTAAGATTTGCAGCACAAAATAGCTCTTTCTATTTCCAGTTCTGCATGATCTGTCACCTGTCTGGAATAAATTGCGTTCTCATAAGTAAACGTTGCCTGATCTTCTTTCAGGATTTTCTGATCCGGAACTCCGTTTTTTATAAGAACATCCCTGAGAAATTCCCATTCTGTTCCATATTCCTTATTATATACATTGCTTTTTTCAAGAACGCCTGAAAACTTTCCATTTACTACGCTGTATTTTCCACTGGGCAGAATCCAGTCCGCCATCCCTTTCTTAAACAATTCTGCTGCTTTTTCCGCCATCTGCGGATAACCATTTCCAGGGACAAAAATAATATCAGATTTTTCCGGCTTGTTTTCTGCAAAAATAAACTCTTCTGAACTTTTTAAAAATTTTTCATATACGTCATTCATCATTACTAACTCCTCGTTATCTGTTTTTTCTACAGCACCTCTCAAATAATGCGTTTGTAACAGTCCAACAAAATTTCACGCTCTGATGAACCGGAACAATATGCATTATTTACGAAGATTTCTATGGAATTTCTATAGATAGATACAGTGTACCATATTTTTTCTATTAACGTACAACCAAGTTAATTCTTAAAACTATGTCCCCCACTACTTATTGCTTTTCGCAACCTCCGCAGGGGACTTATTTGATTCGGTTAAACAAAAAATCCGCAGACTTCCAATATTTCCAGAAAGCTATTTTGTCACAATAACCGTACTGTAACCATCATCCCTCAGTCTCTGCTCCATATTTACTGCATTACCAATCTGCTGATAGGCACCTGTCTGAACTTTATACAATCCGTTTTCATGTAACATAAAAGAGGGATAACCTTTTTCCAGTAACTGATATAACATACGGTCCGCATTCTCTTTTTTTCTGAACGCTCCAGTCTGCACTCTGTAATAAAGCGGTTCCTGCACTGTTTCCTCATCCAGGCTTCCAAGAATCGCATCTGCAATTCCCTGAGCTATATCGCTAAACTTGTTATCAAACAGTTTATTATCTTCTTCAGAATTGATAAATCCGGTTTCTATTAAAAGAGCCGGCATCCTGGTTCGCCTGAGGACACAAGTCCCGGCCGCTCTTTTACACCGATTTCGCGGAATCCCACTTCTCCCAGAGCTCCCAGAATATTCTCAGCCATCTGATATTTAATCCCGCTTTTATCATAAATCAGAACTTCCGCTCCATTATACTGATTTTCCTTTGGACTGCTGTTTCGGTGAAATGAAATAAAGTAATCTACTCCTGCCTGATTTGCAAGCTGTGCTTTCTCAAAAGGTGTCTGATAGACATCACCGGTACGGGTATAAGAGATGTCAATCCCTTTATTTTTTAAAATCTCACCTACCGCAAGAGCAAGTTTAAGATTGTCATTCTTTTCCTGTCTTCCCTTATATACGGCTCCCGGATCCTGACCTCCATGTCCGGCATCCAGCATGATCGAATATGCCATGACGACACTCTGCTTTCTTCATATACTCTTTATACTATATGAATTAAAAATATAATTGTGCAGGTCGCTTGACTTTTTCACACTAAAGCGTTATACTTTAAAACGTCATAGCCGAATAACTCGATGACATTATCCGAATCATTTACCAGTACTGCTTTCCCTGCAGAAAATCATTCGGATTCAGGTAAGTTTTATATTATCAAATAATAAACGCAATTCTTACCTGACTTAATTTAAACATTATATTAGGAGGATATATCATTATGAAAAGAAAAGCATTAGCAATCACTCTTGCAGCAGCCATGGCTATGGGAACCTGCGCAGTAACAGCAAGTGCTGCTGACGGAGACAAATATACAATCGGTATCTGTCAGCTTGTGCAGCACGAAGCTCTCGACGCTGCGACACAGGGATTCAAGGATGAAGTCACCAAAGAACTGGGAGAAGACGCAGTTACCTTTGACGAGCAGAACGCACAGGGAGATTCCAACACCTGTTCTACAATCATTAACAGCTTCGTTTCCAATAATGCTGACCTGATTCTTGCAAATGCAACTCCTGCTCTTCAGGCAGCTGCAGCAGGGACAAGCGATATTCCGATTCTTGGTACTTCTGTTACTGAATACGGTGTTGCACTTGGACTGGATGATTTCGACGGGACTGTGGGCGAAATATTTCCGGAACTGCAGACCTTGCTCCCCTTGATCAGCAGGCAGCAATGCTCAATGAACTTTTCCCGGATGCAAAAAATGTAGGTCTTCTCTACTGTTCTGCCGAAGCAAACTCTCAGTATCAGGTAGATACAGTAAAAGCTGAACTTGAAAAACTCGGATATACATGTGAATATTATGCATTCTCTGACTCTAATGATCTCTCTTCTGTTGCTACAACAGCAACTGACGCAAGTGATGTAATTTATGTACCGACAGATAATACAGTTGCTTCCAACACAGAGATCATCAACAACATCTGCCTTCCGGCAAAAGTTCCGGTAATCACAGGCGAAGAAGGTATCTGCAGCGGATGCGGTGTTGCGACACTTTCCATCAGCTATTATGACCTTGGTGTTACAACCGGTAAGATGGCTGTTAAGATTTTAAAGGACGGTGAAGATATTTCCACAATGCCGATCGAATATGCACCAAACTTCACAAAAGAATATAACAAAGATATCTGCGAAGAGCTGGGCATCGAAGTTCCGGACGATTATGTTGCAATCGGCGAGGCTGCTGAAGAAACTGCCAAATAAATCCGGTCAGACAGTTGAAAAATACTCACACCAACAGGATTTTAAATAACAGCTTATCAAACAGTTATAAAAAATTCAATTTATATGCGATCAGCGGGAAAGGTTTGACGCCTCTCTCGCTTTTCGCATCTCAACAGGAGGAAATTACAAATGCAAATTATAACATTAATCACTGCACTTCCGGGTGCAGTAGCCCAGGGTCTGATCTGGGGAATTATGGCAATCGGTGTTTATATCACTTTCCGTATTCTTGATATTGCAGACCTTACAGTTGATGGCACTATGTGCACCGGTGGTGCAGTGTGTATTATGATGATGCTTTCCGGTCATAATGTCTGGATTTCTATGTTGGCCGCTACTCTCGCCGGAATGCTGGCAGGCCTTGTAACCGGAATTTTTCACACCTTTATGGGAATTCCCGCAATCCTTGCCGGAATCCTGACACAGTTATCTCTGTATTCCGTAAACCTGAAGATCATGGGAAAAGCAAATCAGGCAATCAACGTTGATAAATATAATCTTCTGGTTTCCCTGCGACATATAAAAAATGCATCTCTTTCCAAAAACACAATTTTTATTGTAGCAGTTATGTGTATTCTCCTGATTGCCATTCTCTACTGGTTCTTTGGAACAGAGCTTGGCTGTTCCCTTCGCGCAACCGGATGTACCCAAATATGTCACGCGCCCAGGGTATCAACACAAACATGAATAAAGTTCTCGGACTTATGATTTCCAACGGTCTGGTAGGACTTTCCAGTGCACTCCTTGCACAGTATCAGGGATTTGCAGATGTCAACATGGGACGTGGTTCCATCGTTATCGGTCTGGCAGCAGTTATTATTGGTGAGGCAATCTTTGGACGTATTTTTCGCAACTTTGCCCTTCGCCTGTTAGCAGTTATCTTCGGTTCCATTCTGTATTATCTGGTACTTCAGATTGTTATCTGGATGGGTATCGACACTGACCTGCTGAAGATGCTGTCCGCAATCGTAGTTGCTCTCTTCCTTGCATTCCCATACTGGAAAGGCAAATACTTTAATAAACCAGCCAAAAGGGAGGTAAATAAAAATGCTTGAACTTAAAAATATCTATAAAACCTTTAATCCCGGAACCATTAATGAGAAACGTGCATTAAATGGTCTGAACCTGAAGCTGAACGAAGGCGATTTTGTAACTGTTATCGGAGGAAACGGCGCCGGCAAATCTACTATGCTAAATGCTGTTGCAGGAACCTGGCCGGTTGATGAAGGACAGATCCTTATCGACAATATTGATGTTACAAAACTTTCTGAACATAAACGTGCTACATACCTTGGACGTGTGTTTCAGGATCCAATGACAGGAACCGCTGCAACAATGGGTATCGAAGAAAACCTTGCACTTGCAAAACGCCGCGGAAAATCCCGTCTTCTCCGCTCCGGAATCACTAAAGCAGAGCGCGAAGAATACAAAGAGCTCCTGAAAATTCTTGGTCTTGGTCTGGAAGACAGACTGACTTCTAAAGTAGGACTTCTCTCGGGTGGTCAGAGACAGGCTCTTACTCTTCTGATGGCAACGCTTCAGAAACCAAAGCTTCTGCTTCTGGACGAACATACCGCAGCTCTTGATCCAAAAACAGCTGCCAAAGTTCTGGAAATTACAGATATGATCGTAAACCGCGATCACCTTACGACATTGATGATCACCCACAACATGAAGGACGCTATTGCACATGGCAATCGTCTGATCATGATGATGGAAGGAAAAATCATTCTGGATATCCAGGGAGAAGAAAAGAAAAAACTGACAGTTAAAAACCTTCTGGATCAGTTTGAAAAAGCAAGCGGAGAAGAGTTCAGCAATGACTCTGCACTGCTCGGATAACCGTATAAATTACTCATAACGTTTCTAAATATCCTTTATATGAGAGTACTTTTTTACAGAGTACTCTCATATTTTTATTTCTCATCTTTTTCCAGCGGAGTTACACAGATAAATTTATGTGTTTCCCTATTGTACTGGTAGATTCTCGACGTCAGATAGTCCTCTTTCGGTGTAGCTCCCTGATCGTATCCCGCAAAACACACTGCAAATCTTCAGGTTCTACAAATTTATCATTATGGATCATTACCTCATGTACACTGGTAAACACCATATAGAAATCGGAATCCAGCATATATGCCAATTGTTCTGCCACTCCCGGCAGGAACACTGCAACTGCACCATTTGTTTTCTTCGTTGTACTGAGACAATTTCCCATTGCATCTTTCTTCAATTCACACTTATCACCCAGATTCATAAAACTTTCACCTTCATATTCCGGATTAAAAATCATCTGTTCCCATCTGTAAATTCTGGGTGGACTCATAAAATACGTATTGAGAATCGCCTCCTGAAACACCTCATCACATTCTTTTCCCCACTGCTCCAGCATTCCCTGCCGGATTTTTGTACTTGTCACACATCCTTCATATTCCGTAACTTTCATATAAAGCACAAGTGCAATATCACCAAGAGTTTTATACACCGCATCCTGAAGATCCGCGGAATATTTATCTGCATTCAGCAATCTTATAAACAGGCGGGGTTTTGTCTTCTCATAATCCCTGATCACTCTTGTTTTCTCATAAATATCCGCCTTTTTTATCCGATTCAGATCATCTGTGATTTCTTTTATAATTTCCTCAAACGGACTGCCATTCTGATAAGATTTAAAAAGTTCCTGTGTATAAAGTCCACAGACCTCCCAGGCATCATCATGCTCTGCAAACTTCACCAGCAGTCTGTCTCCTACAGGCGCAAACCTCCCGCCTTCTTTCTCAAAAGAAATATTTTCCCTCGGAATCCCTGTAGCCTCGTAAATACCAATCTCCAGTTTCTCTACGAATGTTTCATAGTCTTTCTGCATATTCAGTTCCTTTCTTGCTTTGAAAATAATACGGGCAGGATGCCCTGATTTGAATGTTGACTTTCCGTTTTCGGAAAAAAGAAAATAAGGGAGCGAAAGCTCCCTTAAGAGTCGCTGTAGACATAGTATAAAATAGCCACAGCTATTTGTAAAGTAAATTTCATCGACAATATTTATTACAGTTTCTTTTTATCTTTCAGATATTCCAGAAAAGCCTCACAGCCCTCCACCACATCCGAATATGTGACATCAAATCCACCTGTATACCATGGATCTGCGATATCCCTCGGATCATCACTATAATCCAGAAGAAGCTTAACCTTGTCCTCTGGATCCGATTTCAATATTCTTAACATATTATTCAGATTCCAGTGGTCCATACCGAGCATATAATCATATTTATCATAATCTGCCTTCGTCAATTGAACTGCGCGCTTACCCTTACAATCAATCCCATGCTTAGCAAGCTCCTCTCGCGCCGGAGGATATACCGGATTCCCGATTCCATTCCATATCTCCTCAGTGCTGGTTGCAGCAGATGCGATATAAAACCGGTCTGAAAGACCTTGTTTAGAAACCATGTCTTTAAAAATGAATTCTGCCATTGGTGAGCGGCAGATATTGCCGTGGCAAATGAATAATACTTTAATCATCTTTTTATATCTCCATTTAAGTCTTGTATTTCTTCTCAAATGCTTGATTTTTCAGGGTTTTCCGACTTTTGAGTTTTCCTTTCTTTTCAAGATATTTTCTCAAATCTTCTCGTATTTTCTTGTGTTTTTCCCTGCAATCTTGGTAAATCCGTTGGTAAAGCAAACGTCCTTACCAACGGGCTTTTTTAACTATTCGCTATCCGATATACTTCTTCCTTTGCATCATCAAAATTCACATGGGTGTAAGTGTTCAAGGTTACACTGATGTCTGCGTGACCCATGATATACTGCAAGGTTTTCGGATTCATCCGGATTGCCATATTAGAGCAAAAGGTGTGCCTGCATACATGAGGGGTAACTTTCGGCATCTGGATACGGTAAATTTTATTGTATTTCTGAATAATATGCTCCAGATACTTTTCCCAGTGAAGGGCAACCATCGGCATATCGTTTTTATCCAGAAACAAGAATCCTGCATATCCTTCCACCATCGGTTCAACTTTTGGTGTCTTGCGGTTGGCAATGATTCTGCGAAAACACGCTGCGACAGCTTCCGTCATCGGCACATAGCGGATGCCTTTATCTGTTTTTGGTTCTTCAATTACATACTGCATCTGTGCAGTACGCTGTAACTGATGGTCTACCTTGATACGCATTTCTCCAAACTCGATTTCTGAAACCGTCAGCCCACAGAACTCTGAGATACGAAGCCTGTGTGAAAAAGAATATAGATTGCATCATAGTATCTGCTGAAATGTTTATCTTCCTGAATAAACTTCAGTAAATCTCTCTGCTGCTTTCGGGTAATCGCTTCTCTGGTAACAGAATCATTGACAATGACGGATGCAAGTTCAAATTCAAATGGATTTTTACGGAGCAGGTCATCATCTACTGCCATCTGAAATGCCGGTCTGAGAACTCCCCTGATAGAATGAATCGAACTGTATCCCCGTCCATCAATCTGCTGGAGCTTAATTAACCATGCCTTTGCATCTGACAAACGCACCTTATCAATTCGCAGATTCCCAAAACTCTCTTTTTTCAGCATATTGATGACCGTTTTATATCCGGCAACCGTATTGTGACGAACTCCTGTTTTCAATGAAATGTACTTTTCTACCAGTTCCAAAACAGTATAGTTGCCACCGTTGGTTACGATACGGTCAAACAAATCCGCTTCAATCTGTTTTTCTTTCTCACGCAGGGAAGGCTCCCGCTTCTTCCCTTTTGGCATTGGGTCATTCTTGTCCAAACGCCAACTGTATACATTTTTCTCTTTTCCGTCCTCATCAATATAGCGGAACCGATACCTCCCATCCTTACGCTGGTACTCGCCCTCTCGCAAAATCCGATTACGGTTATCTCGTCTTTTCTCACTCATCGTGAACTCTCCTTTCAAAAAAAGAGAGCCAGACTTGCACTCTTATCATAGCACAAATCCGGCTCTCCGCATAGTTATATCATGTGAAATTGGTAAATCTGTCAGCTCTGTTTACACAGCCGTAGCCTGATCCAGATACCTCTCAAATTTCTCACGCTTAATGAGGGCACGATTGCCGTTCATCACATAAAAATCCTCATTGGGATGTGTGTCAATAAGCGTTCTCAATTTTCCTTCGCCGATATGATAATATCTGGCTGCTTCCTCAATGGTAAGCGTATATCTACGCCACACCGGAATATCCGAGTAATTTTTTCCTTCAATATTCATCTTATTATTTGCCATAGGCAGTTATCCTCCATAATTATCGTTGTCGCAGCATTCGCCAAATGGATACGCAAGCGTATCCGCTTGGCTCATTGCCTGCGCACATGAAAACAGCCAGACAGAGGGTGTCGGCAACGAAGTCCGGCAACGGGCTTCAAAAGACCTTGCAAACAATCTCAATCTGGCGATAGTTACTATTTATATTTTTCTTTTATTTTTCTGTTGTTTTGGTTGTTATAAGGGAGAAAAGCCCGCAGTTATGGGATTTCCCCCGGCAACCGGCTCGGCAACGGGATAGCAACAGGGGGTGCAACGGGCTGTCCTTTTCAGAATGGAAGCTCCATCTGTTCTGTGACCTCCACAAAACCGTTCCATCGTTTTTTCAGACGGGTTGCCGGAGTCCGTTGCGGGTTTTCACGCTCCCAGCCCTTTTGTCTGCCATATTCGGAAAACATTCTTGGGTTTGGGAAGTACCGCCAGC
>ENA-OQAN01000264-OQAN01000264.1-human-gut-metagenome-genome-assembly--contig:-NODE-264-length-28919-cov-2.861455_pt1 | contig 28919 bp, 30 predicted proteins | sample MGYA00242735_ERZ504527 | MGnify/ENA primary metagenome ERZ504527 (study PRJEB26092, sample SAMD00036230) | human gut metagenome | host: Homo sapiens | study: EMG produced TPA metagenomics assembly of... | reverse complement strand
GAAATCAATTATATATGGGGCTGACTGCTGAAAAGATGCCGGAGAGCCTTTCTTTTGTAAATACAATAAAAAAGGATATGATTTCTATTCTGCTTATTTCTTTTTACAGGACGTAAAGAAGTTGAAGTCGTTAGCGATAGGTAATTATCGGGTAAGTTTTGGGTATGGACTGGTTATTAACACAGGAGGGTTTAGTTTGGCAAGTCAGGTTCATTAGGAACATGAACGTTGGCGGGAATTGCTAAATATACTTCTACGGATGAAAATAATTATTTGCAAGGAATCGCTGCTACTTATAAGTTGAAAAAACGTTGGACATTGTCTGCTTTTTACTCATTTCGTAAAAAGGATGCACGGGTAGAAGATATGTTTATAAGATCGTTGAAAACAGATGGATTTCATCGGTTGAAGAAAGATATGGAAAAGAAAAATATGGTAAACAATCAATTGATTGGAAGTAATTTAACATATAATGGAAAAACTGTTGAATTAGGTTTAACAGGTGTTTATACAGTTTTCAACATGGTGTTGAATCCTGATTTACGTCCATATAATTTGTATTATCCCCGAGGAAATATTTTTTCAACATAGGAACAAACTACAAATTTTTTCTCCACAAATTTATATTTTCAGGAGAGACAGCTTTCGATAAATCAGGCAAGATTGCTACATTAAATATGTTGAGTTATTCACCGGCTGTTCATACTAGTTTATTACTTATTAACCGATATTATGACAAGCGTTATCAGGCTATTCACGCAAATGCTTTCGGAGAAAACTCACAGCTTCAAAATGAAACAGGCGTTTATATAGGGTTGGAATCTAGTTATTTAAGGAAATTGAAAATCTTATGTTATGCCGATTTCTTTCATTTTTTCTATCGGAGATATCAGGTTGATAGAGATCATACATCCGGTATTGATGGTTTGTTTCAATTAAGTTATTCACCTCTTAATTCACTGGTGATGTTAATAAAGTATAGTCATAAGAATAAGGCAAAGAATTACACTTCAGACAGTGACGGAAAGTATGTGTTACCTTATATCCGTCAGCGTATACATTATCAACTTTCTTATAAACCTTGTGAAATATTCTGGTTAAAAACTGCCGCAGAATATGTGCGTACTTCTTATTATAAGAATATAAACAGTTCGAATGGAGGATTTGTTAATGGTACACTTGGTACAAAACTATCTTTTATTCCTATGCAAATATCATGTAGCGGGGCTTGGTTTCATACACAAAGTTATGATTCCCGTATTTATATGTATGAGCCGGGATTGTTATACGCCTTCTCTATGCCTCTTTTTATGGCAGGGGAAGCCGTTGGCAGTCAACTTAAAATATAGTTATAAAGATCGGTTTATTATTCAGGGGAAATGGGGGATAACTTGTTATAATGACCGTGATAAAATAAGTTCCGGAACTGAAGAAATTCAGGGAAACCGTAAAGCTGATTTACAATTACAGTTGAAAGTAAAGTGGTAATCGAAATATATTGTGTACTTTTGCTTGTGAACTAAAACTAATATGACTTATGTCAACAGTTATTTATCCTTCTCCTATATTTGGTCCCGTGCATAGCCGGCGACTGGGTGTTTCGTTAGGAATAAACTTGCTTCCTGCCGATGGTAAGTTTTGCACATTCGACTGTATCTATTGTGAATGCGGATATAATAAAGATCATCGTCCTAAACAGAAACTTCCTACCCGCGAAGAAGTGCGCGAAGCGTTGGAACATCGTTTAATCGATATGCAAGCAAACGGTCCTGTTCCTGATGTATTGACATTTGCAGGTAACGGAGAACCTACGGCGCATCCTCATTTTCCGGAAATTATAGATGACACATTAGCATTGCGCGATAAATATTTCCCTCATGCAAAAGTCAGTGTGCTGAGTAATTCCACCTTTATTCACAAGGAAAAAGTGTTTAATGCACTGAATAAGATAGATAACAACATATTGAAACTTGATACGGTTGATGCAGAATATATTCAGCGGGTAGACCGTCCGTCGGGAGCTTACGATGTTAATAAGATTGTTGAAACGATGAAAGCTTTTAAAGGAAAGCTGATTATCCAGACTATGTTTATGAAGGGAAAAACAGACGAAGGTAAGGATGTTGATAATACATCCGATCGTTTTGTACTTCCCTGGATTGAGATTGTTAAACAGATTGCTCCCCGTCAGGTAATGATTTACACAATAGACCGTGAAACTCCCGATCAGTTTCTGCAAAAAGCTACACACGAAGAACTGGACCGTATTGTGGAACTGCTTAAGAAAGCAGGTCTGAATGCTACAGCCTCTTATTGAAAAAAGATATAAGTTGTGTTGAAAGAAAGCTATTTCAATGAATAAAGTTGGAATAGCTTTTTTATTTGATAAGCGATTCTTTACAAGAAGGCATAAAAAAAGGAGTACCGCTGTACTCCAACCTTTGTTAACCTTAAATCTAATACTATGAAAAACACAGTGCAAAGATACGGACTTTCTGGAAACTAACAAGCGAAACTCATTAAAATCTATGCTTTATAACATGTTTTAATAAGTTCCGCTCGTTTGCTAAAAGGTTTTAACAATATAAGGTCTATTTGTTACCTTCATCGAATTCTGCTATTTCTCTTGTTGCGACTTCTAGTGCTTCATTAATGTTACTACAGATATTTTCTTTACCCAGCAGTTCATAGAATCCGGATTTTTCGAGTACGGCATGTACACGTTCGTTTACTCCGGAAAGGATAATATGTATATTTTCCTTTTGTGACATTTCACACAGTGTTGTCAGGTTATGAATACCTGTCGAATCGATGAACGGAACTTTACGCATACGGATGATACGAATTTTCGGTCGGTCACCCAAACGTGCCATTATTTCTTCAAATTTGGTAGCAATACCAAAGAAATACGGACCGTTTATTTCGTATACCTCTACCCCATTAGGAATGATAAGATGCTCTTCGTGTACTTCCAGGTCTGATTCTTTATTCGGATCTATCTCTCGGTGATAACAGAAATCTGTGTTGTTTCCATAACACGTTTCATAAACAGTACACAAGCTATAACCAGTCCGACTTCGATAGCTACAGTCAAATCGAAGATAACGGTAAGGAAGAAGGTTATCAACAAGACCGTAACATCCGATTTTGGGTTTTTCAACAATCCCTTGAAAACACGCCAGCCGCTCATATTATATGATACGATGACGAGAACACCTGCCAGACAGGCCATCGGAATATATTGGGCAAGCGGCATCAGGAATAGTAGGATCAGTAACAATACCACCGCATGAACGATACCTGCAACCGGTGATTTACCTCCGTTGTTGATGTTGGTCATGGTTCGGGCAATAGCTCCTGTAGCCGGGATTCCTCCGAAGATAGGCGAAACGAAATTGGCTATACCTTGTGCAATCAATTCAGTATTCGAATCATGACGGTCGCCTATCACACCATCAGCCACCGTAGCCGAAAGCAAAGATTCTATCGCTCCCAATACAGCGATGGTAATAGCAACTGGAAGAGTTCTTGATAGCCTCCACCTCATGCTGGTACGGCAGCTCAGGAAGCTGTGCCTTGATACTGAAGCGGTCACCGATTGTATCGATACAAGTGATTCCTCCATACATTTTCAACAGATATACGCCGACTGTTACCAGAATGATGGCAACCAGAGAGCCGGGGATTTTTTTCGAGAACTTAGGAGTGATGGCGATGATGAAGATACTTACCAAACTGACGATCACATTCCACCAGTTTACAGTGTCGAAATGATGAAAATATAAAATCCATTTTCCAATAAAGTCGCCCGGAACCTTTTCACCTCCGAACTGCAAACCGAAGATATCCGCTATCTGAGTTGTAAAAATAGTAACGGCGATACCACTGGTGAATCCCACAATAATAGGATAAGGAATAAATTTGATGATTGTACCTAACTTGAATATGCCTAATAATATAAGGAGTACACCAGCCATCATCGTGGCAACCATCAGGCCTTCGATGCCATATTCTTGGATGATACCGTAGATGATAACGATAAAAGCACCGGTTGGTCCTCCGATCTGTACCTTGCTTCCCCCAAGAAACGAAATGATGAATCCTGCAACAATCGCTGTGATAATACCCTTTTCAGGACTTACTCCTGAAGCTATACCGAATGCGATGGCAAGAGGCAATGCTACTATACCTACAATAATAACCTGCCATCAGGTCGGTAGTAAAATCTGTTTTCGTATAATTTTTCAGTGTAGAAAACAGTTTAGGCTGAAAATCCAATTTTACCATATATGTGTTTTGTTATAAATTATAAAAAGAAGTGCAAAAGTATATATTTATTTGAACATTTGGGCTGATAATAAGGTTATTATTTATATTGCATGAGTGAAATTTATTAATAATACTTAAATAAAAATTGTAATTATTACAAATTTGAATAAAAGTATTACCTTTACAATATCAAATCAAGAATATACATGTTTAACCAATTAAATAACTAACGATTATGGGAAAAAGTATCAAAGGAACAAGAACAGAGAAGAACTTAGGCATTTCATTGCTGGTGAATCACAGGCAAGAATGCGCTATACATATTATGCTAGTGCAGCAAAGAAAGAAGGTTACGAACAGATTGCTGCCATCTTTGCTGAAACTGCTGATCAGGAAAAAGAACATGCAAAGCGTATGTTCAAGTGGCTGGAAGGCGGTATGGTAGAAATTACAGCCAGCTATCCTTCAGGTGTAATCGGAACAACACTCGAAAACTTGAAAGCTGCGGCTGCAGGTGAAAACGAAGAATGGTCACTCGACTATCCTAAGTTTGCAGACATTGCAGATGAAGAAGGTTTCCCTGCCATTGCGAAGATGTATCGTGAAATTGCTGTTGCAGAAAAAGGACACGAAGAAAGATACCTTGCTCTGGCAAAGAATGTAGAAGAAGGAAAGGTATTCAAGAAAGACGCCGAGGTAGTATGGCAGTGCCGTAACTGTGGTTACTTATATGTAGGTACGGAAGCTCCTGAAACTTGTCCGGCATGTTTACATCCACAGGCATATTTCGAAGTAAAGAAAAATAATTATTAATATTGGATATGTATGACTAAAGCGCAGAACTTCCGAATATGAGTTCTGCGCTTTTTTATACACGTAAAAAATACCTATTTTGAGGTATTGTGGTGTTTATCAGAATTTATGATTTTTGTAACACTGAGAAATACTAATCATTTAAATAGAAATAAATATGAAAATAAAATCAATTATAGGTCGTGAAATACTCGATTCACGAGGAAATCCTACGGTAGAGGTTGAAGTAAGACTGGAATCTGGCGTGATGGGACGTGCATCTGTTCCTTCCGGAGCATCTACCGGTGAACATGAAGCTCTCGAACTTCGTGATAAAGATTCTAACCGTTACGGTGGAAAAGGTGTGTTGAAAGCTGTTGAAAACGTAAATAAGGTTATTGCTCCGGCTTTGACTGGATGGTCTGTTCTGGAGCAGCGGGCTATCGACAAGAAAATGCTTGAGCTGGATGGCACGCCAACCAAGTCGAATTTAGGTGCAAATGCTATTTTAGGAGTTTCTCTTGCAGTGGCAAAGGCTGCGGCAAACTATCTGGATATACCTTTATACCGTTATATAGGTGGAGTAAATACATTTGTAATGCCTGTTCCGATGATGAATATTATCAACGGAGGTTCACACAGTGATGCGCCTATTGCCTTTCAGGAATTTATGATCCGTCCGGTGGGAGCACCTTCTTTCCGCGAAGGTCTTCGTATGGGGGCTGAGGTTTTCCATGCTTTGAAGAAAGTATTGCATGATAGAGGTCTGAGTACTGCTGTAGGTGATGAAGGAGGTTTTGCTCCTGCACTGAATGGAACAGAAGATGCGCTGGAATCTATTCTTGCAGCTATCCGGCAGGCAGGTTACGAACCGGGCAAAGATGTTATGATCGGTATGGACTGTGCTTCATCCGAGTTTTATAGAGATGGACTGTACGATTATACAATTTTTGAAGGTGAAAAGGGCAAGAAGCGTACATCAGAAGAACAGATTGCCTATCTGGAAGAACTTATCAACAAATATCCTATCGACTCCATCGAAGATGGTATGAGTGAAAACGACTGGGAGGGATGGAAAAAACTTACCGAACGTATCGGTGGACGCTGCCAGCTGGTAGGCGATGACCTGTTCGTTACAAATGTAGAATTCCTTTCGAAAGGTATTGAGCTGGGATGTGCCAATTCCATCCTTATTAAAGTAAATCAGATCGGTTCACTCAGTGAAACACTGGATGCAATCGAAATGGCTCATCGTCATGGATATACTACGGTTACCTCTCATCGTTCAGGAGAAACTGAAGATGCTACGATTGCCGATATAGCTGTTGCTACCAACAGTGGTCAGATTAAAACCGGTTCATTGAGCCGTTCAGACCGTATGGCAAAATACAATCAGTTGTTGCGTATCGAAGAAGAACTGGGTGACCTGGCTGTATATGGATACAAGCGTATCAAATAAAAAAGTTAGTCATATTTGAAATTCTAAATTGTAAAGGCTGTTGTCTTCGGACAGCAGCCTTTTCTTTTCGTAAAAAGATGCTGAAGTTTCCTCCTTTTTTTGTACAAATTTTGAAAAGTTTTGTACAATATCCTGAGATACTTTGTACAACTTCAGAAATATTTTGTACGAATTTTGCTTAAGATTTCAGCATGTTTTGGTGAAAAGATCGAGAAGAATAAAAAAAGGAGGCGATTTGAGGCTATGAAATGGTATGTTAAGGAGGAAAATCACAGAAAAATGAAGAAAATTTGAAAAAAGTTATGCAGAATGTTTGGAGGTTTCAAAAAAAGTCGTACCTTTGCAACCGCAATCGAGAGAGAAAGCGACAAAAAACTTAAGGGTGCGTTAGTTCAGTTGGTTAGAATACATGCCTGTCACGCATGGGGTCACGGGTTCGAGTCCCGTACGCACCGCGAAAGAGTTCCGAATTTATTCGGAACTCTTTTTTATTTCCCGATAAGGAAATTTTTTATCAGTTTTTGGAATTTGTCCTAAAATTGATAATATCTGATATGGAAACAATAGGATAATCATGAAGTTTTGAGAAAGATATTATTTCAGGCATTTTTGCCATACTTCCATCAGAATTTGTCAATTCGCATAAAACTGCATAAGGTGATAGTCCTGCTATTTTCATTAAATCTACGCTTCCTTCAGTATGTCCATCGCGTTCCAATACTCCATTTTCTTTTGCAATAAGAGGGAAAACATGTCCTGGAAAAGCAAGATGTTCAGGCTTTGCTTCCGGTGAAATAGCTGTACGGATGGTTGCTATTCTGTCAGAAGCCGAAACTCCGGTAGTAACTCCTTGAGCAGCTTCTATAGAAATTGTAAAATTTGTACCATAATGTGAAGTATTATGGATTACCATAGGTTGGAGTCCTAATTTATCAGCCTTTTTAGGAGGTAGACAAAGACAAACAATACCGCTACATTCTCTTATCATCAGAGCCATGTCGGATACGGTCATTGTTTCTGCCGGAAAAATTAAATCACCTTCATTTTCTCTGTCTGCATTATCTACTAGTAAAATACCTTTTCCTTCTTGCAGTGCTTTTACAGCTTGCATAATTCTTTCATTGCTTTTTGTATTCATAATAATTATTTTTATTGTTTTTCAAGAACAAAATTAGTGTATTCGGAAATTCTATATTAATACTATATTTGCATTGTAGAATGTTATATTAACCTTAGAAGAAAACTTATGAAAACTTCTATTTTATATAGAAAAATACTGTATAGCGCTGACGAGTCATTTAGTTATAACAGACATATACCTTTTACTTTGCCGTTGCATTATCATGATGATTATGAACTTATATACATAGCTTCAGGAAGTGGAAAAGAATATATAAGAGATGGATTAAGTGAATATAAGGCAGGTGATTTGATGCTGATTGGAAAAAATATTCCACATTTTCATTTAAGTGATGCTTTTTATAATACAAATAAAGCATCGGAGTTATGTGATATCTTGTATTTTCCTCTGTCAATATTTCCTGCTGATATGAATAATACTAAAGAATTTTTTGAGGTCAACAGACTTTTGAAAGAAAGTTGTTATGGAGTAAAATTTCTTTCAAGTCCGCTTGTAAAAGAAGTTTGTACAGTCATGCGGGATATTGGCAGGTATCGCGGAGTGAAAAGAGTAATTTTATTGTACGAAATATTGGATATGTTGAGTAAATGTAATGAAAGAAGGGTGGTATCATCTTCAGACTTTTTGTTGACTGCTTGCAATAATTCTGTACACGATCCAATAAACAGAATTTATACTTACTTAAAATCTAATTTTAGGGAATCCATCAACTTAAAATCTATAGCTAGTTATGTTGGGCAAAATCCAAGTTCTCTTTGTCGTTTTTTCAAACAGCATACAGGTAAAACATTGTTTACTGTATTAAATGAAATAAGAATTGCATATGCGTGCAGTCTATTGTTGTATTCCGATTTAAACAATTCACAGATTGCCTATGAAGCTGGTTATAATAACTTATCTTATTTTAATAAAACCTTTAAACTGATACTTCACCAAACACCTACCGAATATAGAAATAATTTAAAACTGCATCATGATATATAAAAAGAAAAATCACCACAGATTGAGTACTTCATTAATAGCAGAATCAATCTGTGGTGAATATAAGCTATGTCTTAGGTTCTATTCAGCCGTTATTTATAGAATTTCGACATCGGATAAATTCCGACAGGATAGCTTGTCTTGTTTTCGATGTTTTTTACTAGTACAGGAGTTTCTCCGCTACAGTCGTATACCAGCAGGTTTCCGTTTGAAATAGTTGTTTCATAATATTCATCCGAAACGGCAACATAAAGATACTTCTTTATCGGGTCGGCTATAGCATTGCAGTTTAAATATTTGGCATTCGGAGCATCCTTTGTCAGGTCTATGATATTTTCCTCCACTTTCCATGTCTTGAGTGAAATACGGCTGACGCTGGTTTTTCCGGCACAGAAATAAACATAATCCCCCGCAAGAGCAATGCCCGGAGTATCGAAGAACTCGGCTGATATGTCGGCCGAAACTTGTTTTTCCTTTACGATTTCCCAGGTATCAAGATTTATAAATGTAAAATAACTTTTAGTAGATCCTGAACGTCCACATGTAGCAATCATGATTTCACGTTCTCCTGTCTGACATACACCACTGGTGAATTCTCCTTTGAGGTCTGGAAAGATGCGGGTTGCTTTGTTTTCTCCTTTTTTAAACTCCAACAGTCTTGTACTGGCCCAGAATCCACCTCCACTGGTATATATATAATCGCCAATGACAACCATACCTTGAGTGCCGGCAACAGCTTCAATTGTATTTCCCTGATTACCGAAATGATAGGAATCTTCTACTATATTTAGTTCTCCGGTCGTACTGTCAAATCGGAAAAGTGCTTTCTGGTCTGAGAAAAATATGTTTTTTTCGTCGAGGACTACAATATTTCTTAGTGGAGTAACTAGTGGAAGAAATTCATTTTCGTCTAAGGATCCTTCCGGACGAGGATATTTTAGTTCATCGAATTTAAATGCTTTCTCCCGTTTCAGTGTCACGGCATCGGCTATTACCAGTGTACCGTCACCTTCGTGTTTCTGATATACATCCTTATTGGTGCTGAGAATATAAAGTTTCCCGTTATGCATATAGAGGTCTTGTCCCCCGTGACCGAAAGCCGATCCGTTGACCTTCTGGTATACATTCTGTTCGATATTTCCTTCGGGAGTAATGTAAGTCAGCGAACTGTTTTCTATGGCAGCTCCCTGATTGAGAATCAGTACTCCGTCAGGATCAGCATATCCTCCCAGATATGCAGGAGGTTCGGGATTGGTCGAAGGTGGTTGTGTACCCGGATCTTCCGGGTTGTCCGAGCATCCTGAGAAAATCAGCAGTCCGCAAAATGCCGGAACGATGAGGTTATTCAAGAGTTTCATGATTCAATGTTTTTAAGTTTACTGTTTTTATTTGCCGGGTGCAAAAAAGAATCCGGCAGGGAAGTTCGTATAGTTCTCATATTTGGCAGCAGGATTTTCTGCGCTATTGTTAAAATCGAAAGACCAGATTGTATTCTGAGTATACTGGGCAAACGATTTGATCGTGTTGATATATACATTTCCTGTTACAGGATGAACTCCCAGTCCATTATAAAGCAATCCTGCATTGTTGTCGATGGCAGACAAGTCGGTTAAAGTTTCTTCTGCATCAAGACCTGATGCAGCATTAAGTGATTCGTCTTCATCGAATTTAAGGCGGTAAATTGTTGTGCCATCTGCATAATAAATGTTGTTGTCATAACTTGCAAATGCTACTCCGGAGCTTCCTACACTCGGTTTTATACTGATTTGACGCTGAATAATCTTTTTACTTTCAGGATTAAACTTACTGATAGCCGATTTACCGAATCCGAATGACATTACCCAGATATTTCCATCTTTGGCTGCTTGAATGCCCAATACCTCATTGATATCTATATCGAGCGTGTAAGGAAATTTATTAAAAGTAGAGTTGTCATTGTCTGGCGATATTTCGATAACTCCTCCAATAAGTCCGATTTTGTATGTGTATACTTTACCGTTCATTGTTACAAAACGACTTTTGGGAGCATTGTCGGTTCCGCTGACGAAAGTTAGTTCTTTCGTGTTTGTGTTAAGGCGGTAAACTCCTTTGTTGTCGCGGATATATACATGTTCCGCATCGAGTGCGGCAATATGTGTAGGCCAGTCGAGAGTAGAAAGATCACTTCTGCTGAAAGCCATTTCCTTTTTAAGTGTCTTGGCATTTACGACAATAAGCATACCGTCGTTTTCGAATTTTGTACCTACGGCATTTTCGTCACCGTTTTGAGTGATTATATAAATTTTGCCGTCACAGAAAGCCATGTCTTGAGCTACATTACCCAGTTCTGTGCCATTGACTGTCTTATAAGCATCGTCGAAAACATATCCATCCGCAGTAATGTAGGTCAGTGAGCCATTTTCGGTTGTCATGTTACCTTCATTCAGAATGAATGTACCTTTTGTGTCATCGAAGAAATTCAAGCATTGGAGAGTTATTTCCTTCGATACTTCTTGTGCGCTTGCATTGGTTGCGGTAATGATAAGAGTTGCTTTCGATGCAGCTTCAGAAGTAGCTTTTATATTGATGCTGTTTTCGCTTTCCTTTACCTCCGCAGTCCATCCTTCTGGCAGCGTATTGGTAGCGATAGACTTGATGTTTTTTGCCGTATACTCTAATTTGAGGTTGATCGGGTACGATAAACAGAGGTTCTGTTTCGCTGATTTCTGTTACCAGTTCAAATTCCGGAGCCGGCTCGATGATTGCTTTGTCATCATTACTACAACTGCCGGTAAAAAGACATAGAGTCAGCAGCAATATCCCGAATAAGATATTGGTCTTCATAAATTTAGTTCTTTTCATTTTCAAAAGTTTTTAGTAAGTTGATTATTAATTCTTTATAGTCTGGCTTTTTATGCTTACATTGGTCAGGTGCAGGTCGGTTACTCCCATGATTTCAGTCGAACATTCACCCAGCCATCCGTTTTCCTGATTCACTCCTGTATGTATGCGGATGAAGTCAACTCCCGGAAGGTTTGCCGGCTGTCCTTTCGAGTCTACCGCCCAGTCGATGTCAATAGCCGATGCATCCTTGTCGTTCAGTTCATTGTCCGCATAGCCGTAACCAAAGCGGTAAAGAGCGAAGTACGTACCTTTTCCACTCTGGTCTATTCCGTTTTGAGGAAGACGTGTTCCGGCAAACGTAATCTTGTCTTCTTTTATCCATTGTGGAAAATAAGACTGCAAGTGAGTAGCGTTCATAGCCTTGTAGCCACTTCCCCCCTGATTATCTTCCCAGCGGATATACTGCTCGGTAGGAGCTCCGGGTTCTGCTGACGGACGGTAGTAAGTTATTTCATAATCCAGTATCGTCTGGGTATCGTTTCCTGCCTGAGTTGCCAGATCAATCCAGGTTTCTTTTCCGTCAGGGTAAGAACTTCCGGCAATTTCGTACCATCCGTCGTCGGGAAGTCCGTTTCCGTTTGCATCATAGCATACCTGGATGACTCCGGGTTCACTACTTCCATAATCCGATGCTCCGTTGGCATAAAACGCGTTTCCCAATACACGGAAGTCGCATAAACCGGACTTGTTTTCAATGGTATGGTCGAATCCTACAACGATATATCCGCCGAAGCCTCCCAGTGAAACCATACCCATCTTGTTATTTCCGATAGCTTCGAGTACTTTACGGTTCATATCCTCCTGAGTATCTCCTTCCTTGTATTCAGGAAGCTGGTTGACAAACTGTCCGACAGCCGGACGGAAATCGAGTACACGGGTTATGTAAGGTGATTTTTCACCTGTTGTCGGTGGAGTTTCCGGATCATCTGTATTACTACAAGATGTAAAAACTCCGGAAAACATGATAAGCGAGAAGCTTATCGCCCACATGGATTGTAATGTGAATTTTTTTCATCTTTAAAAACGTTGAAGTTATTTATTGATTAATAGAATTTCTGTCGAAAAAGCGATGTGTGCAGGAATGTCGCCGGTACGGACTTTCCACTGGAACTTGCCTGCCGGCGAAAAACAGTAGAGATATCCCGGAGTGACATAGTTCGTGGCATCGCATACATATATTTCCTTGGTTTCCGGATTGACGGCAAGTCCGTAGGGCAATGTGATTTCCTTTTCCGTTCCGTCAGTTATGAAGCTGTGTGATACGATTTCCTGTTTTTCCGTATCGTAGACAGCATACGAAATCTGGTTCTTCCCTGTGTTGTAGTTCCATTCGGTGCTGATGGTGTACAGCCGGTTATCGTCCATGCACATTTCGCTGGCGGCGATACCCAGCTTGCCGGTTACTTTTTCCGTATGAGAGTCGATGACATAGATATCAGATCCTACACCGTAATAATCTCCGCGTGAGCTGACATAAATCCGTCCCTGCTTGTCTATTTCCATTCGGTGCAGATTGATAGCCACATCAATCGTGTTGACTACCTGAAACGATTGTAGATCGACTACCGAAACCGTACGGTCGTAATTGGGGAAACGATATCCACCGGAATTTGCCACATACAGCCGTCCGTTGTTGATAACCATCTCTTCCGGTTGATAGCCAACCACTACTTCCCGTGTAATCTGAAGTGTTTCGAGGTCTATTTCCACTACTTTTCCCGGGCGTGCGTTCGGATCTATCTGTACCGGACCGGCATACGAACTGACATACGCCTTGTCGCCGTTGAAAACAATGTAGCGGCAGTTAGGAATAGTCACGCTGCCGATATGCTCTGCCGTGTGCACATTCATCACCTCCACAAAGTTGGAACAGTTCACTACGACATACAGCCGGTTGCCGTAAATGCCGATATCGTTGCCCACATCCCCAAGCTCCTTCACCACATCAGGGTTCCGTTCCGGATAAATATTGCGGAAATAACTTCCTGTACGTGCGTCAAAATGATCGATTGTACACTTGTTGCTTCCCATATTCCTTCGTTGACAAGAAAGAATCCTTCTACAGACTGCGGGTCCGAAGGCATGATGACATATTCCACTTCCGAACGAATCATCGGAAGTTCCTGACGGCATCCGCTCAGGAAGCATAAAATCAGGCAAACGGTCAGGTAAAAACGATAGTTGTTCATGGTCCGAATGATTAAAAGTTATATTGGGCAATCAGCTTGAAGTTGGTTCCGGGCATCGGATAGCAGGTCACTACCTCATATTGCTGATTCAATAAGTTGTTTACTTCCAGCGTCAGTTTCAGGTCACCCTTCCATACCTTCAGTCCTTTGGAAACCGAGAAGTCGCTGGTGTACCACGGCAACTGATAGTTATAAGGAATATTCGCCTGCGAAGAATAACGCTCTCCGGTATAGATAAAGCTGTAGCTGGCTTCCCACGAGCGCCATTGCAGGTTTACCACGCTGAACCGCTGTGCCAGGGGATATACGGAATCTGCCTCCGTAAAACTCACTTTTAGGGTCGGTAAAGTCCTGTGCCCGCTGGTAGGTATAATTGATCCGGTTGCTTACCGTCAGCTCACGTCCGATCTTCCAGCCGGTCTGAAGTGCAACATCTACCCTCTGATTTCCACATTTCCCAGATTGACCATCGTCCAGCGGAAGAAATTTGATGTAGGAGTGGCTACGATTTTATTCTCCACCTCATTGTAATATACGTCCGTCTGGACTTCCAGCGAGCGTAGCCACGTACCGTTGAAAGTACGGCTGTACGTAAATCCTAAGTCGTACTGCGTAGTGAACTCCGGTTCCAGATTGATATTTCCTACAAACGTATAATACAGGTCGTTCAGCGTAGGCATCCGGAAGATACGTTTATAGAAACCTCTCAGATTGAGTCCGCTTTGCGGGAAAGGCCGCCACGATACGAAAAATGAAGGAGTAAGCTTCTGCTTGTCGGGAGCAGGTGTCCCCGAACTCGTATCGTGTACGTACGTTTCGAGCAGACTGGCCTGAAGTTCTACTTGCTTGAAGCGCAAGGCCGTAGCGATGGACGCCAGCAGTGTATGCCGGCGCGGATACACAAAGTCACGCAAGTCGGCATTCAGCAGATTGACTGATAATCTGCCGAAAAGCTTGCCTCCCACCACGGAAACAGATTAAAGCGGTTGGCTACCGATGTGTACACTTCCTGCTGGTAATAATGATTGTTGACATACATCAGCGACTCGTCTTTGTTAGGATCGGCCAGGTAATGCAGGTAGTCGTATGCATATTTTGCATTGGCAAGCAGGCTGTACCACTGTGTAAAGTCCTTCTTGAATGTACCCTGAGAAAAGAAATTCGTATCCCACTGGCGGTCCTCGTGCGAGAACTTGTTGCGGACGATAGCTCCCGGATATCCCCGTTCCGAGTTGTACAGATAAGCTTTCGCTTTCCAGTATCCCTGATTAATTCGTCCGAACAGCCCTCCTTCCACGCGCAAAGCATTCAGGTCGCCGTTCTGCCGTACCGCTGTCGTATCATATCCTTCCTGCATGCGGTAAGTAAACTTGTACTTGCCCGACGAGTGAAGATACTCGGCACTGAACGAACTGCTTATCTGTTCTCCAAGCTTTTGCTCCCACAGTATGGATGGATTTGCCACACCAAACGAACCTGTCTTGAACGAAGCTTTTACGTTATACTTCTTTCCTTCTTCGAACTGAGGCGTCCGTGTCTGTAAATAGATGGAACCCGACGAGCCGAAATCCTTTGCCGGCTGGAAGATGGCACTCTTTTGCCCGTTGTACAGCGTGACAGACTCCATGTTGTCGAGCGAGAATCTTCCAGATCGACCGTACCGTTTTGTGCGTTTCCCAGCTCGATGCCGTCGTAGAACACACCTACATGGTTGGTTCCCATGCTCCGGATATTCACTGTTTTCAGTCCCCCTACTCCTCCGTAATCCTTAATCTGTATGCCGGAAAAGTAGCGCAATGCGTCAGCCACGTTGTGCGAACTGAGCTGATGAAGCTGCCTGCCCGATAACTCTTGTACCGGAAAAATCTCTTTCTGTACGGCACGCGCCGTCACAACAACCTCGTTCAGATGTTGAAGACTATCTAACTTATTTTGTGCATGTACGGGTGCACACATGTTTATACCCCACACCAGCAGGGTAAACATTACTGAATAGCAAAGTTTATTAAGCATTATGTAAAAACGTTCAACCGTCCTATCCCACGAGTTCGGTTAATTAATAAAAATGATGGCAGGTCTTCTGACTGACTCACACGCTTTGACACCTTCCCGGTTTTATCCAGTGGCAATGAGTAATTGTCAACGTGCTTGATGAGCTTCACAGCAGCGGGACTGTTCGGGACTTTCACCCGATTCCCTTTTAATCCGTCGGGTCGAAACAACCTTCCGGAACCAATCGATGGCAAAGATAATTTATTTTTCTGAATTTTAATACAGTTTTTTTGTTTTGAAAATGTTTTTGTATTAAGAACTCTTTTGTCGGAGAATACCGATAATTTTAGTAGTTTTGTCTGAATGAATCATTAAATATATGCATGTATGAAAGAAATAAATGTATCGGAACTGAAAGATAACATGTTCGACGCTATCAGTAAGGAATGGATGCTGGTAACGGCCGGAACACAGGAAAAGTTTAACATGATGACGGCAAGCTGGGGCGGAACCGGTGTTTTGTGGGCAAAGCCCGTAGCTTTATTTTCATCCGTCCCGAGCGTTATACCTACCAGTTTATTGAAGAGGGAGAAACGCTTACCCTGTCTTTCCTGGGCGAAGATCATAAAGATATACATAAAATCTGTGGTTCCAAATCTGGGCGTGACATTGATAAGGTAGCGGCTACCGGACTGAAACCTTTTGCCACTCCCGAAGGAAACATTGCCTACGAGCAGGCACGTATGGTACTGGAATGCAGAAAACTGTATGCCGATATGATAAAGCCCGAGCAGTTTATCGATGCCTCACTGGTAAGCCGCTGGTACGGCGAAGGACATGGCGGATTCCATAAAATGTATGTCGTAGAGATAGAACATGTATGGGTGAAAGAGTGAGCATAATGCTTGTCAGAATTCCATGATAAACTCATCCAGCGAATCGTTTTCGTCCATACCCATCTTGTCGTGTTTGAGGCGGTTTTTCCGTTTCTTCAAGGCGACCTTGCTGGTGTCGAGCAGGTAAAGCATGTTGCTGTTTGAGATGCCGATTTTGATAAGGCAGCAAAGCGAGATGTCCGCCTTTGTCAGTGTCGGGAACTTTTTCCAAAGCCGGTCTGTAAAGTTGTTGTAGCAGATGTTTATAACTTCCGCCAGATTGTCCTGTTCCTCGTCGGAGAGCACTACCGACCGGCTTTGTATTTTATCCTGCTGGCTCATTTTATTGAGCTGTTCCATTTTTCTGATGATTTCGCTGTGGCGCAGGATTTCCTTTCTCATGGCAGCCTCCTTTGAAGAGTATTCGCTTCTCATCTTTTCCCTTTGTGAAAGTTCTTTGTCCAAAGCTGTTTCCTTTTCGATGATTTTTTCCTGTGCAGCATGCAGGTCGATGGTTTTTTCTTGCAGTTGCAGCCTCATTTCCTTCATCAGGTCGTCTTTTGATCGCATCTGTTCTGCCAGTTTACGTTTCTCTTCCCTGCGTTTATAGAAGAATATGACAGCTACGGTCAGTACCGCCATGCAGATGGCTGTCAGTGATATATACAGTCTTTGCCGTTTGATTTTCAGCAGCTTGTTTTCACTCTGAATCAAGGAGTAGTCGTATTTGTGCTGGAGGTTTACTACTTTAGACTCCAGCCTTTTTTGATAGATGGTATCCAGCAGTTCGGCATACCGCTTGCTGTATTCCAGCGCTTTGGGAAGATTTTTTATTTTTTCTTCGTATATACTCCAGTTTAAATAATGAGTCGCTTTGAAATATGGATCATAATCTCTCGTATCTTTGCTTAAATAGAAGTGTGCCGAATCGTATTGGTTCATCTCCAGCAAGATTTCTCCCTTGTTATTCCATAACGGATATAGCTCGGTGGAATCCTTTGCGAGCGATAAACTGCGGTTTACTAGTTCCAGTGCCCGTTTGTAATCTTTTCTTTCTCTTGCCGTTAAAGATAAACAATTTAATAGGTAGTTATAATATGTCATTTTTGAAGATGTAGATAATTTTAATCCCATATTAAACAGACTGTCTGCGCAATCATATTTTCCTGTTAACAGACAGCACCATCCCCATTGTCCATATAAATCAATTTGTTTTAAGGTATCTTTCAGTAAAATAGCATATTTATTTGCCGTTTGATATTTTTCGATTCCTTTATTCTCAGCATCTTCATCGCTTAGTAAATTAGCCCAGTGCAAATTGAGCAGGAACTTGAATTGATTGTTTTCTATATTCCGGCTTGCTATATTCGCCTGCTGAAAATACGAGAGTGCTTTTTCCTTTTCATCCGAATCCCTGTAATACTGTGCCAGATAGAAAAGTGTCCATGCCTTGTGCAGGGAGTCGCTGCTTGTCCGGTAGTATGCTTCCGCTATCTGGAGCAGTGAATCGCTTTTCACCGGAATGTAGTTTTTATATTGTGCCTGTGTGAATAGCAGTGCATGGAGTGCCTGTTCCTCTTTACGTAATTGCGAGATGGATGGCATGTGTTGTAGTATCTTCTAGGCACTGTCGGGTCTTTCATACATCAGTTGCTCAATCTGCAACAGTGAAGCATTTATCTGGTGTGTCCTTTTCTGGTAAATGCCGAGTGAAAGGGCGGCTGCGGTTGCTGCTATGATGACAATGATGATGAGTGTTTTATTTTTCATACTGAATGTTTGTAAGACTATTACAAATATAAATAATTTGATTGTTTTGTCGGTAAACTACTAATAGATTATTCGGGGGATAATAGCGGGATAAACTGCCTGGCTGTACAGTCTTGAGTTCTCCTTTATGGTATGAAGACATGCTTTCCCAATGATAGATGGAGAGAATTGTTATTTTTATACCATTTCCCGTTTTGCCATCGCATAATAAGTGGATTCTTCTTATATTTGTAAGGAAGAATAAACATCGCTTAGTATTATGAAGTCAAGTCGGGTTATCATCATAATTGTTCTTTTGCTGCTGATTTTTGGCGGCTTCTCCGGCTGGCAGTACGCGCATCGGAGTATTTACCGTGATCTTCAGGCTGTGGAACGTGTGATGGGCACACATCCCGACAGCGCATTGTCGTTGTTGCGTAAAATTTCTTCTCCCGACCGTCTTCATGGCAGGAACCGTGCATACTATGCCCTTCTTCTTACTCAGGCTTACTATAAGAACTATCTTCCTGTTACAGATGATTCACTAATCCGCATAGCAGCCGATTATTATGCTTCCGGCAGCGATTCCTTACGTAAGTCTCAGAGCTATTTTTATCTGGCACAGGTTTACCGTGACTGGGTGACCGCCGCCGTTCCCTCGACTGTTTTCATCGGGCCGGTCTGTCTGCCGAGGGATGCCGTGACTACAAGTATCTCGGTCTGCTTTATTATCACTGGGGGTGTCTGCTTCAGGAAGAAAAGCCTTATAGTGAGGGTCTCAGTAAATTATATAGGGCTAATTGTTACGAAAAACTTCTTGGCGATACCGCAAGCAGGTATATTCTTTAATGGAGATGGGATGGAGCTACATTCTTCTGGAGAAATATGATTCGGCATACCACTGTCTGTCGGAAGGCTTGGAACTGGAGAACCGGTATGATCGGAATCCATATAAACTATCAGCACTACATCACCGGTTGGCGATATGTTATTATTTGAACGGGAAGTATCGGGAGGCCTTGTATCACTTAAACAAGGAAACGTGGGAGGAAGGAAGTGCTCCGCGCAGAAGGGCGGACCTGATGAAGGGCCGTTCTTTCGCAGGTCTTCAGCAACTGGATTCTGCCCGTTATTATATTGAACGTATCCGGCAAGAGGATGACCTGGATGCGATGCTGGAATACAACCTGATGAGTTCGCGGCTGTGCCGTCAGGAAGGCGACTTCCGTCAGGCTCTGGCATATCATGAGCAGTACTCCTTGTATGTCGATTCGCTGACTCACCGCCGGGAAAACGAGAGGGTGATGCAGTGCAGAAGAAATACGACTATTCGCTGGTACGGAATGAGAACATGCGGCTGAAAACAGAGTCGCAGCAGAAGGATATCGTGACGCTTGTGTGTATCATCATCCTGCTTCTTCTTGTTCCTGTCTTCTATGCTGTCTATCTTCGTTTCAAGCGAAGAAAAGAATCGTTTCTCCGTCGTCAGCACCAGTTGATGGAGGCCAATATTCAGAGTTTGCAGGCAAAGGATTCTGAATTGTTACGAATCCGTCAGGAATTAGCGAGTAAGGAACGTAAGTGGAGGGAAAGTGTATTTCTTTCTGACCCGTTGGTAAAGCATATCGATACCTTTGTCCAGCTTTCTCTGCTGGATAAGGACCGTTTGTCTTCCTCGTATAAACTCTCAGGGGCCGATTGGGATCATCTGATATCATTGCTTAACTCCTGTCATAACAACTATGTGAGTCGTCTGCAAAGTGAATTTCCCGGTTTAAAGGAAATAGAGATTTCTATATGCTGCCTGCTCCGAATGCATATAAAAAACAGGGATATCTGCTATTTGCTCGGTATCAGCGACGATGCGCTAAAGAAACGTAAATACCGAATCAAGACGGACAAGCTTCACCTTCGGGATGCGGAAATAAGTCTGGAAGATTTCCTGTGTTCGTATTGATTCCTGCCTTTTTGTGTACTGTTTTCTTCTTCTGGAACGTGATGTCCCCTTAAAAAAGTAAGGCGTAATATGCATAATGTTGTATATTAGATTATTATACGTTTTTTACTCCAGAAAAATGTCCCCCTTTTGTCCGATAGAAAATGTTTTTGAAAGGTTAATTTTGTCATAACCTTAAAATTTCCCTTTTCTTCAAGGTGACATTTTGGGGGGATTGATTTTATATTGTTACGCTATGTTGAATAAATTAAATCATTACGCATATGAAAAACGTTTATCTAGTAGTTCTGTTTACTTTTCTTGCATGCTCCTTGCATGCCCAAGTTAAATCATCCCACGCTGAAAAGGTAGAAGTCTCCGCAGGAATAGGTTATGGCTGGTTGCTCAATTCGAATCTATCTCCGTACGGATTGCATTATCGGGGCAATTATGATGGAGGCATTCAGGGCAGTGTGGATGCCTTTTACAAGTTTTCCAAGAGGTTTGGCATAGGAGCTTGTGCACCAGCTTCTCTACTTCAGGTAATTATTCGGTAGGTCCTGCACTGGTATCCGAAGATATTCAGGTTAACTACGTGGGTCCCCAGATGAAATTTAGTTGTGATATATCCGACCGCTGCATCTTGTCTGTCAGTTACGGAGGCGGTTATCTGTGGTATACCAATAAAGGTTGGCAGGACGAAACGGAATATAAGGTGACTGCACACTCCTGGGGAGTAAATATAAATTGCGGTGTTTCTTACCGTGTGTTGTCTCATTTGGATGTGTTTGCCAATATCGGTTGCTTTGGAACGACTGATATCAAGAAGAGCAAGGTGGAATCGCAAGGTGTAACTACCGAAGAGGAGATGCACGACCCGTATAAGCTGAGTTTCAAGAGCATCGGACTGATGGCGGGCATACGGGTTCCTTTTTGAGTTCAAGTGTGATAAATAAGCATTCCCTGTGTTGCCGGAATATTGTTTTCCGGCAGCACAGGGAATCATAATATGCAGGTAGAGGGTATTATTTCCCCCTTACTATCTTCTTTATATCGTTCAGCTTGTTCAGCGCCTCCAGCGGAGTCAGGTTGTTTACGTCCAGATTCAGTATTTCGTCACGTATCTGGCACAGTACAGGGTCGTCGAGCTGGAAGAAACTCAGCTGTACTCCGTCCTGATGAACTGTTTTAGGTTCTACTTTATGATGCGATGACATGCCTTCCTGTCGGTTTTCTTTTTCCAGCTGGTGCAGAATCTCGTCGGCACGCTTCACGATGGTCTTGGGCATACCTGCCATTTTTGCTACGTGAATACCGAACGAGTGTTCGCTTCCTCCCCGCTCCAGCTTGCGCAGGAAGATGACCTTGTTGTCTACTTCCTTCACCGAAACGTTGTAATTCTTGATACGCGGGAAGCTCTCTTCCATATCGTTCAGCTCGTGATAATGTGTGGCAAAGAGCGTACGGGCACGGGCGCGCTTGTGCTCGTGTATATGCTCTACGATAGCCAGGCGATGGAAATACCGTCGTAAGTAGATGTACCGCGTCCCAGCTCGTCGAACAATACCAGACTGCGTGGCGAAAGGTTGTTCAGGATATCTGCCGCCTCGTTCATTTCTACCATGAAGGTTGATTCGCCCACCGAGATATTGTCGCTGGCTCCCACACGGGTAAAAATCTTATCCACCAGTCCGATATGCGCACTTTCGGCAGGAACAAAGCAACCTATCTGCGCCATGAGGGTGATAAGTGCCGTCTGTCGGAGCAAGGCAGACTTACCTGCCATGTTCGGTCCGGTGATGATAATGATCTGCTGCGTTTCCGTATCGAGATACACATCGTTGGCAATGTATTTTTCTCCTGCCGGAAGCTGTTTTTCGATGACCGGGTGACGTCCTTGCTTGATATCGAGGATATCGTCGTCGGCTACCACCGGACGGATATATTTGTTGGCCCGGGCTGCATTGGCAAACGACAGCAGGCAGTCCAGACGGGCTATTTGCGTGGCATTGATCTGGATGGCGGGGATGAAATCGGCAAGCTCTGCCACCAGTTCGTTGTACAGACGGGTTTCCAGAATCAGAATCTTGTCTTCCGCTCCCAGAATCTTCTCTTCGTACTCTTTCAGTTCCTGCGTGATGTATCGTTCTGCATTGACCAGTGTCTGCTTGCGTATCCAGTCGGCCGGAACCTTGTCTTTATGTGTATTTCTTACCTCGATGTAATAGCCGAACACGTTGTTGTAGGCTATTTTCAGGCTGGGGATGCCTGTCAGTTCGCTTTCGCGCTGTTGTACTTGCAGCAGATAATCCTTGCCCGAGTAAGCAATGTGACGCAGTTCGTCCAGTTCCTGATTGACTCCGTCAGCAATCACTCCTCCCTTGTTGACCAGCAACGGAGGATCATTGTTTATTTCTTTGGCAATCTTGTCGCGGATGGAAGCGCAGAGGTTCAACTGTTCTCCTATTTTTCGCAGGCTTTCGTTGTCGGCATTCAGACAGGCATTCTTGATCGGCTCTATCGCTGTAAGGCTACTTTCAACTGAACGACTTCACGCGGAGAGATACGTCCTACGGCAGCTTTCGAAACAATACGTTCCAAATCGCCTATCAGATGTAATTTCTCTTCGATAAAATCCTTGAAATCCGGTTCGCGGAAGAAATATTCCACTACATCCAGTCGTTCGTTGATGGGCTTCACGTCTTTCAGCGGGAAGACAATCCACCGCTTCAGCAGGCGGGCTCCCATTGGACTGATGGTATGGTCGATGACGTCGAGCAGGCTGGTTCCGCCTTCATTCATACTGCCTATCAGCTCCAGGCTGCGTACCGTAAACTTGTCGAGGCGTACATACTTGTCTTCTTCGATGCGCGCCAGTGAAGTGATGTGCCCGATCTGGTAATGCTGCGTCATATCCAGATATTGCAGAATGGCTCCGGAAGCAATGATACCATTCTTCAGATGTTCCACTCCGAAACCTTTCAGGTTCTTGGTTTCGAAATGTTTCAGCAGCTTTTCACGGGCAGACGCTTCGGTAAATACCCAGTCGTCCAGCTCGAAGGTAAAGAACTTACTGCCGAAGTTACCTTCGAACATCGGTTTCTTTCCCCGTTCGAACAAGACTTCTTTCGGGGCAAAATTATTCAGTAACTTGTCGATATAGTCGAAAGGCCCTTCAGCGGTAAGAAACTCTCCCGTCGAAATATCCAGGAAAGCGACGCCGCAAGCTGTCTTGCCGAAGTGTACGGCAGCCAGGAAGTTGTTTTCCTTATACGATAACACATTATCGCTGATGGCAACACCCGGAGTGACCAGTTCGGTGATACCTCTTTTTACCAGCTTTTTTGTTGTTTTCGGATCTTCCAGCTGGTCGCAGATAGCTACACGTCGGCCGGCGCGAATCAGTTTCGGCAGGTATGTATCGAGCGCATGGTGCGGAAATCCTGCCATCTCCACCGTTTTACCCTGTCCGTTGGCACGTTTGGTCAGCGTGATTCCCAGGATTTCGGAAGCTGTTACGGCATCTTCCGAATACGTTTCATAAAAGTCGCCACACCTGAACAGCATAACTGCATCGGGATGTTTTGCCTTTAAGTCGAAATATTGTTTCATCATGGGGGTTAATACCACGTCATTGTCCTTAGCCACGGTTAATCCTTTCTTCTTAGTTATTGTTTATAATCACGTTGTAAAATCGGTGCAAAGATACGTAAATATTTTTAAGGGAGGTATATAAAAGAAAATCCCCGAAAGAATAATCTTCCGGGGACTCCTCGTGGCTGTTTTCCGTTGGACTACCAGGATTCGAACCTGGACAAACAGAACCAAAACCTGTTGTGCTACCATTACACCATAGTCCAAACTTTCTTTGTTTTCTCTCGAAAACGCTGCAAAGATAAGTGATTTATCTAATATATTCCAAATTATTTTTCACTTTTTTTTCTCTTCATGCTTTAATCCTTATCTTTGCGAAAACCATAAAATATATGTTCATGAAAAAACTGTTAGTAACTTTAGCTTTGGGAGCTAGCTCTTTTTCAGCATTTGCAATCACTCCGCTTTGGCTGCGTGATGTAAATATTTCTCCCGATGGTAAAGAAATTGTCTTTTGTTATAAGGGGGATATTTATAAAGTAAAAGCCGCCGGAGGGGAAGCTGTGCGCCTTACTTCTCAAGATTCGTATGAGTCGAACCCTGTGTGGTCACCCGATGGTAAGCAGATTGCTTTTGCCAGCGACCGCTTCGGGAATTTTGATCTGTTCATAATGCCTGCCGACGGAGGCACAGCCAAGCGACTGACTATGAATTCAGCTTCTGAAATACCGTCGACTTTTACTCCTGACGGAAAATACGTTGTGTTCTCGGCTTCTATTCAGGACCCGGCTTCGAGTGCGCTTTTCCCGAAATCGGGAATGACTGAGCTTTATAAAGTACCGGTAGCGGGCGGACGTACGCAACAGATGCTTGGTACACCGGCTGAAATGGTTTGCTATGCTCCGTCGGGCGATTTCTTCTTGTATCAGGATCAGAAAGGAGTAGAAAGTGAATGGCGTAAGCATCATACATCGTCCATTACTCGCGATGTATGGATGTACGATACAAAGACCGGCAAGCATACTAACCTGACTGAAGTAGCTGGTGAGGACCGTAATCCGGTATTGAGTCCTGACGGCAAACAGGTTTATTTCTTGAGTGAACGTAATGGCGGATCGTTTAATGTCTATCGTTTCCCGTTGGATAATCCGAAAGAAATACAGCCTGTCACCTCGTTTAAGACTAATCCGGTGAGATTCCTCTCGATGGGAAATGACGGAACGCTTTGTTATACATACGATGGGGAAATCTATACACAGCCGGTGGATGGAAAACCGAAAAAGGTAGCTGTTTCGCTGGTTCGTGATGATGAGGAATTGCCTGTTTCTTATAGTTTCACTCGTGGAGCTTCGGAAGCGGTTGTTTCTCCCGATGGCAAGCAAGTAGCGTTTATTGTACGTGGAGAGGTATTTGTGACTTCTGTTGAATATGGAACTACCAAACAGGTTACTCATACTCCGGAAGCAGAGCGTGGACTTTCTTTCGGAGCAGACAACCGTTCGTTGGTATATTCCAGCGAAAGAAACGGTAAGCGTGATTTGTATATTGCCAAAATCAGCCGTAAGGAAGATCTGAACTTCCCTAATGCTACTCTGATAGAGGAAGAGCCACTGATACATGATAAGAAGCTGGAACGTGATTATCCGCAGTTCTCTCCCGATGGTAAGGTAGTTGCCTTTATAGAGGATCGTAATCGCTTGATGGTCGTTAACTTGGATACGAAGAAGATTCGTCAGGTAACGGATGGTTCTACTTGGTATACCCGTTCCGGAGGATTTGATTATTCTTGGTCGCCCGACGGCAAATGGTTTACACTTGAGTTTATCGGAAACAAGCACGATCCGTATTCGGATATAGGTTTGGTGAGTGCTGACGGAAAGGGACAGATCATTAACCTGACAAACAGCGGCTATACAAGTGGTTCTCCACGCTGGGTGATGGGTGGAAATGCCATCTTGTTCATTACCGAGCGTTACGGTATGCGTAATCATGCTTCATGGGGTTCGCTGAACGATGTGATGATAGCTTTCCTCAATCAGGATGCATACGATAAGTTCCGCCTGAGCAAGGAGGATTACGAATTGCAGAAGGAACTGGAAAAGGAGCAGGAAAAAGCTGCCCAAAAGGATGATAAGGCTTCTAAGAAAGACAAAAAATCGGACGATAAGGATGCCAAGGAAGAAAAGAGGGTGAAGGATATTGTGGTAGAAACGGAAGGTATCGAAGACCGTATCATCCGTCTGACTCCGAATTCTTCTGACTTAGCTTCGGCCATTATCTCGAAAGATGGGGAGAAATTGTATTACCTGTCAGCATTCGAAGACGGGTTTGATATGTGGAAGATGGATCTTCGCAAGCGTGAAACCAAGTTGCTGCATAAGATGAATGCCAGCTGGGCTGACATGGAAATGGATAAGGAAGGTAAGAATATCTTTATCCTGGGCGGAGGTACTATGCAGAAAATGGATGCTTCATCCGAAGGACTGAAGCCGGTTACATTCAATGCCCGCATGAAAATGTTGCCTTCTGCCGAACGCGAATATATGTTCGACAATGTATACCGTGAGGAAAAGGCACGTTTCTATAACGTAAATATGCATGGAGTAGACTGGGATGCCATGACTGCTACTTACCGTAGGTTCCTGCCACATATCAACAATAACTATGACTATGCTGAAATGCTGAGTGAACTGCTGGGCGAACTGAATGTTTCTCATACGGGAGGACGATATTATCCGGATATGAAAACGGAAGCAACTGCCGAACTGGGACTGTTGTACGACTGGGATTATACCGGTGATGGTCTTCGCATTGCTGAAGTGATAGAAAAAGGACCGTTCGACCGTAAAACGACTCGTGCGAAAGTTGGAACCATCATCGAGAAGATTGACGGTGAATCCATTCAGGCAGATCAGGACTATACATCGTTGCTGAATGATAAGGTCGGAAAGAAAATTTTGGTTTCATTGTACGATCCACAGACCAAAGAACACTGGATGAAGTTGTACGTCCTGTAAGCAAGGGAGTGCTCAGTGATTTATTGTATCAGCGTTGGGTAAAACAGCGTGCAGCCGATGTAGAAAAGTGGTCAAACGGTCGTTTGGGCTATGTGCATATCGAATCGATGGACGATGGAAGTTTCCGTACGGTTTATTCCGATATTCTGGGCAAGTACAATAATTGTGAAGGTATCGTCATCGATACACGCTTTAACGGAGCGGACGTCTGCACGAAGATATCGAGATATTATTCAGCGGAAAGAAATACTTTACTCAGGTAGTCCGTGGACGCGAAGCCTGCGATATGCCGAGCCGCCGCTGGAACAAGCCTTCTATTATGGTGCAGTGTGAGGCAAACTACTCGAATGCACATGGTACTCCGTGGGTATATAAGCATCGCGGTTTAGGCAAGTTGGTCGGAGCTCCTGTTCCGGGAACAATGACTAGTGTCAATTGGGTGAGAATGCAAGATCCGACACTGGTGTTCGGTATTCCTGTAGTAGGTTACCGTTTGCCGGATGGAAGCTACCTGGAGAATGCAGAACTCGATCCTGATATCTACGTGCTGAATGCCCCTGAAACAATTGTCAAGGGAGAAGATACACAGCTGAAGGCTGCGGTAGACGAATTGCTGAAGGAAATAGATAAGAAATGATATCAGACTATGGTCAATAAAATGCGGTGGATTACACCGCATTTTTTTATGTCTGTCTGCTTCAGGCAGGTTGATTGTTTTTGTTTTGCAAGTAAAGTTCGTCGATGATTCCGTCCGACAAGCCGATAACCGGAACATGGATATAAGAGGCTCCGATAATATTGGCGATAGTCAGGAAAATTTCACCAGCCGGAATGATTACATCCGCGCGGTCGGGTTTCATGCCGAACTGTTCCATACGTTCTTCCAGAGAAAGCGCTTTCAGGCGTGTGTGCAACTCCTGTAAGACGGAAACCTGCATGGTCATTTTCTTCTTGTTCTTCTTGTCGGCAAGGCGGTATAGCTTATTGATGTTACCTCCCGAACCGATGATATTGGTCTGCGGGTACGACTTAGCCAGTTCGGCCAGATCATTTTTCAGACGTTCCCATTCACTGTCCTTCACGGCATTGTTCAGCATACGTACCGTACCGATGTTGTACGACCGGCTGCAAACCAGCTGGCCTTCCGACAGCAGGTTGATTTCCGTACTTCCTCCTCCTACGTCCACATACATGTAGTTGCCCTTCTGGTCTTCCATGTGCTCTACATGATTGTTGTATATAATCTTAGCCTCTTCCTGTCCGTCGATAATATCGATATGCACACCAGTCTTTTTTTCTATCTGTTTGATGATATCCATACCGTTCTTGGCATCACGCATAGCCGAGGTAGCACATGCACGGCAGTGTTTTACATCGTAAATCTTCATCAGATGGCGGAAAGCCTTCATCAGCCGGATCATATTTTTTCTCCTTTTTTTTCGAGATTTTTCCGATATCGAATACGTCAAATCCCAGACGGAGTGGAACACGCAACATCAGTACTTTAGAGAAATGAGCCTTGCCTTGCTCTTCCTTTATTTCCTTAATCAGCAACCGTACCGCGTTCGAACCTATATCGATGGCAGCATAGTTTGTTTTTCGAGTTTCGTTTTCATTCATATTTATATGTTTTCATTTAGGTAGTGATTGTATAATGCTTCCTGTGAACGGAAAGGAGTTTCTTCCTCCCTGAACAGATTCTTTCCGCTTCCATCTACAATACGTCCCTGCATGGTATCTTTAAATCCATCCTCTACGATGTGTTTCATTTCTTTCTTTATTACCGGATCGTATACAGGTGTAATGACTTCTATGCGGTTGTTCAGGTTGCGTGGCATCCAGTCTGCCGAACCGATGAAGACTTTCTCTTCTCCCCCCGATGCAAATACAAATATACGGGAATGTTCCAGATAGCGGTCGATGATACCGTTTATCCGGATATTTTCACTTACTCCCTCTATGCCTGTTATCAGTGAGCAGTTGCCTCGTACCACCAGCTGGATATCGACTCCTGCCTGAGAAGCTTCATACAGCTTGTTTAC
>ENA-OQAN01000263-OQAN01000263.1-human-gut-metagenome-genome-assembly--contig:-NODE-263-length-28936-cov-1.823458_pt1 | contig 28936 bp, 32 predicted proteins | sample MGYA00242735_ERZ504527 | MGnify/ENA primary metagenome ERZ504527 (study PRJEB26092, sample SAMD00036230) | human gut metagenome | host: Homo sapiens | study: EMG produced TPA metagenomics assembly of... | reverse complement strand
CAAAGAAACATGCGGGTGTAGTTCAATGGTAGAACACCAGCCTTCCAAGCTGGATACGTGGGTTCGATTCCCATCACCCGCTTTTTTCATGCAAACAGGACGAAAACAAAAATGGAGTTGTTTTTGTCCTGTTTTTTTGTATAGAAATATATAACAAGGGCAGAGAAGATGGCAGTTACTTTCGCTTCCCGGAGGTTTTCTACATTTTTCGGAAAGAAGTGTTTCATGCCATAGAATGGCATGTTATAATAGTAGAAAAATAATAGAAAAGAGAGCAGAAAAATGAACTGGATAGACAATGGGGTAACACGTTTTTTAGGGAAAGTAGCAGATTTTATGTTTTTAAATCTTTTGTGGATCGTATGTTCCATTCCCATCATTACGATTGGAGCTTCCACGACAGCAATGTATTCGGTCATGCTGAAGCTGGTAAAGAATGAAGAGGGCTACATAGTAAAAGGGTTCTTAAAAGCATTTAAGGAGAATTTCAGACAAAGCACACTGATGTGGCTTTTGTATCTTGTGTTTGGGATCGTGATTGTAGTCGACTTTATGCTGCTTCGTATGATGAGTCCGTCCATCAGGACTGTGATGCAGGTATTTTTGATCTTCATGACTATCCTGCTGATCAGCATGGGGATCTATGGATTTGCGTTGCAGGCAAGATATGAAAATCGGATCAAGAACACATTGAAAAATGCATTGATCCTTACGGTTGCAAAAATGCCATATACACTTTTGATGCTGGTCATTACAGTAGTACCGGTAGTTGTGACATTTCTGACAGTGCGCACGTTGATGTTAGGTTTTCTGGTCTGGCTGTTACTTGGTGTTTCTTTGATAGTGTGGCTTAATTCGCTGCTTTTAAGAAGGGTATTTCTGGTTTTTGAGGATATCGAGACATCGGAAAAAGCGGAGAAGATATAAGCCATATAAAACTTGTTGTTTTTCAGAGAAAAAACAGGTATAATGGGGAACAAAATCAAAAAGTGATTGGGAGAAGCAGAAGATGAATTTTTTAGAAGAACGAATTTTAAAAGACGGGATTATCAAAGAGGGGAATGTACTGAAGGTGGACAGCTTTTTGAACCATCAGATGGACATTGATCTGTTCAATGAGATCGGACGCGAATTCAAGAAGCGTTTTGAAGGAAAAGAGATTAACAAAATCCTGACAATCGAAGCATCCGGAATCGGGATCGCATGTATTGCGGCGCAGCATTTTCATGTGCCGGTCGTATTTGCAAAAAAATCTCAGAGCATCAATCTGGAAGGGGAGATGCTTGTGGCAGAGGTAGAATCGTTCACACATAAGTGTAAAAACAATGTGATCGTTGCAAAGAAATTCCTTAACCCGGAAGACAAGGTTCTGATCATTGATGATTTCCTTGCCAACGGATGTGCGCTGCAGGGACTGATTCAGATTGTACAGTCAGCCGGAGCTTCTGTAGAAGGAATCGGGATTGTGATTGAGAAGGGATTTCAGTCAGGTGGACGGATCATCCGTAACCTTGGATTCCAGCTGGAGTCTCTGGCAATCATTGAAAAGATGAATGCTGCAGACGGAAGTGTTGTGTTCAGAGAACAGTAGGGAACAGAAAGGACGGCAGGACAGTCAGATGAGTGAGCAGCCGATTAAAGGACTAGTATTTGATATGGACGGGCTTCTCTTTGATTCCGAGAGAGTCGTACAGAAATCGTGGAATGAAGTCGGAAGGCAGATGGGATTCGGAGAACGGTTCGGTGACCATATTTATCATACCATTGGTTTCAATGTAGTGAGAAGAGAGCAGTATTTTAAGGAGCATGTATCGCCGGATTTTCCGATGGAAGAGTTCACGGAGAATACGCGTCGGATCTATCATCGGATCATGGAAGAAGACGGGGTAGACAGAAAGCCCGGGGCAGAGGAGCTTTTAAAGTATGCAAAAGAGCATGGCTATCGGCTGGCACTGGCGACTTCTTCCAGAGAGCTTCATGCACAGCTGCTGTTAAAGAAATATGGACTGTTTGATTATTTCGACGGCGCTGTTTATGGAAATATGGTATCGGCGGGGAAGCCGGATCCCGAGATTTACCTGAAAGCCTGTGCTTCCATTCAGGTTTTGCCCGAGTTTGCAATCGCACTGGAAGATGCACCGTCCGGGATTCGCTCGGCAGCAGCTGCAGGGATGCGTCCGGTGATGATTCCGGATCTGGTAGAGCCGGATGAAGCGGTTTTAGAATTAGTATGGCGCAGGTTTGACACTTTATATGATGTGATAGATCTTCTGGAATCGGATTTCCAAAATTCTTAAACATCCTTAAGAAATTCTTTTGAATCTTATAACGGTCTCCTTTTATTTTTGTATTTTAAGATAAATACAAAAGTAAGGGAGGCCGTTTTCTATGAGTATCCAGACATTGACAAATTATTTTCTTGAATATGGAGCATTTTTCATCTTTCTGATCGTGCTTTTGGAATATCTGAATCTTCCGGGATTTCCGGCGGGGGTGATCATGCCGCTTTCCGGGATCTGGGCATCTCAGGGTGAAATCAGTTTTCCGCTGGTTATGGTACTGACGGTGGCGGCCGGACTGACAGGAGCTGGGCGCGTATTGGCTGGGAAGAGCAGGCGGAGATAAGGTGCTGGGCTTTTATTTCAGGAAATTTCCGAAACAAAAGGAAGCAGTGGAGAGTAAGATCGACATGCTTCGGGAAAAGGGAAGTGTGGGAGTGTTTGTGAGTAAACTGCTTCCGATGGTGCGTACGATCATTTCGATTCCGGCAGGATGGTAAAAATGGATTTTGTGAAATATACCATCAGTTCCTGTCTGGGGATTCTGATCTGGAATCTGGTGTTTGTAGGAGCCGGATATTTCTTTGGAGAAGCAGCCATTCGTGTTTTGGCATAGAAGAGGGGGAAAACGTCATGAAGATTGCGATGCTTACAAATAAACTATAAGCCGTTTGTCGGCGGAGTTCCGATTTCCGTGGAGCGGCTGGCAAAAGAATTGAGGAAACAGGGACACAAGGTGACGGTCTTCGCACCGGATTATGGATTTGATCCACGCTACGGGCAGGTGGAAGAGGACGATGTCATCCGGTTTCAGGTGACGCGTCAGAAGATGGAAAACGGCATGGTATATCCGAAGCTGATCAGCAGAGAAATCTGGAAAGGATTTAAGGAACACGAGTTTGACTGTATTCATGTGCATCAGCCGATGTTTGTGGGAACGCAGGCATTGTATCTTGGACAAAAGTATCAGATCCCGGTTATTTATACGTATCACACACGGTATGAAGACTACCTGCATTATATTCCGTTTTTCAGAGAAGAGCAGGCAGGGATGTGGAGAAAAAAGCTGATCCGGTTTGCCAAAGACACCGTGGTCCCGGGATATATGAAATGGTTTAGAATAAATGTGATCTGATCTTTGCGCCGACACCTGGAATGCAGAACGGATCCGGGAAAACGGTACGGAGGTTTCCATGGCAGTGCTGCCGACCGGGTTGGATGACAGTTTTTATATTGAGGATGAAGAGAAGACAAAAACGATCCGCAGACAATATCTTGGGGAAGAGAAAAACGGACATTTATTCTGTTCCGTCTCAAGGCTGGAGGAAGAAAAAAATCCGATATTTCTCCTGAATGGAATCCGGTGTTTTGAAAGAGAAGCTGCCATTTTCGTTTCGTGTGCTGCTTCTGGGTGAGGGAAGTATGAGGAAGGAACTGGAAGTACTGGCAGACAGATGGGATTGTCCGATACCGTGGTCTTTCTGGGAAATATATCGAATGAGGATGTAAAGCAGTATCTGTATGCAAGTGAGCTGTTTTTGTTCGCATCGAAATCAGAGACACAGGGGATTGTTCTGGAAGAAGCTATGGCAGCAGGCAATCCGATTGTGGCAGTTCGGGCGAGTGGCGTGGAAGATGTTGTAAAAAATGGAATCAACGGGTATATGACAGAAGAGGATGTAGAAATCTGGAGTGATAAGGCGGCAGAGCTGATTCAGAGTCCGGATTACAGACAGGTTTGCATGGAGGCACGAAAGACCGCAGAAGGCTATCGGGCATCAAGGCTGGCTGCACATGCAGAAACATTATATCGTCAGTGTATGGAAAGAAAAGAGGAAATGAGATATGAGGAGCATACAAAAAGTGGGAAAGAACATTCTGCAGTATCTGTTCTCCGGTTATTTAAAACTTCTTAAAAAGACGGTTGCGATCGAATGGCAGGAAATCCAATTTGTGACAGGAAATCAGGTGTTTGGATTCTGGCATGAGGACAGTTTTTTGATGAATCTGGTGCTGGAGGAGTTATCCGGGAAAACCAGTCCGGTAGATGTCATTGTGACAGCAGACACAAGAGGGGATTATATTGAACATATGCTGCAGGCATGCGGCGGTCATGCCCTGCGTGTTCCCGACGGATTTGCGGCGTTTGGAGCACTGAAAAAAATTCTGCAGGATTCTTATGAGCAGACGCGTTCCATTGCGGTGGCGCTGGACGGACCGCTGGGACCAAGGCATGAGCCGAAAAAGCTGGCATTTTATCTGGCAGAGCAGGCACAGGAGTCTTTTGTGGGAATTTCAGTTTCCTATCATGGATGTCTTCGGCTGTTCTGGAGATGGGACCACTATGCGATTCCACTTCCGTTTTCGAAAATCAGCGTCGCAGTTCACGATTATGGAGAAGTTAATAAAAAACAAATTCCTGACCTTCCGACAAGGGCAGAAACCTCAGAATGTGGTATACTGTTAAAAGATGCGTGACTGCGTAAAATGACGAAAAAAGGAGACAGATGAGAGATGGAAATGAATCACATTTTGGTTGTGGAAGATGATAAAGAAATCAGAGAGGGTGTTAAGATCTATCTGCAGAGTCAGGGCTACGAAGTATTTCTGGCTGCAGATGGGATTGAAGGACTGGAAGTCATGGAAAAAGAGGATATCCATCTGGCGATCGTGGATATTATGATGCCGAGAATGGATGGAATCCGGATGACGATGAAGCTGAGAGAAAAATATGATTTTCCGGTGATTATGTTATCGGCAAAATCCGAGGAAGTAGATAAGATCATGGGACTGAACATCGGTGCAGATGATTATGTCACAAAACCATTTACGCCGATGGAACTGATGCGAGAGTCAATTCCCAGCTTCGCAGATACAGAAGATTTATGGAAAAGCTGGAAGTTCGTGAAAATGTGCATGTGATCGGCGGCCTGGAGATCAATGAGGACACTGTGGAAGTGTCAATTGACGGAAAACCGGTAAAGCTGACACCGATCGAATATAAAATTCTGCTTCTTCTTGCCAAGAATCCGGGGAGAGTATTTTCTGCCGAGGAAATTTATGAGCGGGTATGGCAGGAAAAGGCGATTAATACGGATACGATCATGGTGCATGTGCGGAATATCCGGGAAAAAATTGAACTGGATCCGAAAAATCCAAAATACTTAAAGGTGGTGTGGGGAATTGGATACAAAATTGAAAAACAACAATAAAAGAGGAAATCTTCTGACAGTCATTGTACTGTTGATATCATCTGTCGGAATGCTGCTTTTTTATCCGGCGTTTTCTTCCTATATAACAGATCAGGATCAAAAAGAGATGCGAAAAGAAGAGCAGATGCTGGATATGCTGGATCCGATTCTGGATGGGAATTATCTGTTATATAATGAAATCTCGAATGAGACAGAGTCTTCCGAGGTGATAGAAGAGTATGGAAACAGTCGTTTCGGATTGATGAAAAAGTACATGAAATATGGAATTTTTGATGAATCCGGAACGGCAATGCTGACCTCTGATGAATCTACCAAGCAATTGCCGGAAGAGTTTGACGGTGATACTTATGCACTGTGTGTTCGCTTTTCGTTTGATGTTGACGGAGATATTTCCGATATCCAGGTGGGCGGAACAGCATATGATAAAAACCTCCAGTTTACGGCAGAGCAATGGCTGTATGACAACAGCGTTTATTCAGCGGCGTCTTATATTTCGACTCCGTCGGAGGTGCAGATCATGTATGCGATGACAGAACAGAATCTGGAGGCTTATCTGGAGCAGTATGAGACATCGAATGATATGTATGCATATATGTATGTAGATGAACTGATGCAGCAGCCGTCCTTTAACTGGTCTGTTCTGATTTTTACAGTATTCAGTGCAGCAGCAGCGTTTTTGATTCCTCAGTATAAGAAACGGGCGTTGGAAAAGGACGCTATAGTGGATCCCAGAAGATGTCCGCTGGAAATTGCATTTATTATTGGACTTTGTCTGATGGCGTGTGTCCGTGCACTGGCGATCATGATATGGAATACATGCAGTCACAAGTTTATTCAGATCTTTTCTGCAAGCTATGGAGAAAATCTGAATGATGCCATTTCTCTGGCAGCGAATGCAGTGATCTGGTTTGTGTATTTTACAGTGGTGTACTGGCTGGCAGGATGTGTCAGAGAGATTTTTGTACTGAAGAAATCGTACTTAAGAGAAAGGTCCTTGTGCGTGAAGTTTTTATTGTGGTTGAAGAATGGAGGGAACAGCATGACAGAGAAGATCAAAAAACTTGTTCTTGGATGCTGGAGAACATTCAAAGCATTCTGCCGCCATCAATATGAAGCGTTGCTGCATATCGACTTCCGGGATAATACCAACAAAACTATTTTACGGATCGTCTTGCTTAACTTTGCGGTGATCTTTGTGATCAGTATGTTCTGGATGTATGGAATCTGGGTGTTGATCATTTATTCCGTCGGATTGTTTATTTTCCTGAGAAAGTACCTCAATAAGGTGCAGGAACAGTACCAGGGTATTTTAAAATCGACCAATCAGCTGGCGGAAGGGAATCTGGATTTCCCGATTACAGGAGATGTGGGAATTTTCGCACCGGTTCAGAATGAACTGAAACGCATTCAGACGGGATTTAAAAAAGCAGTCAGTGAGGAAGTCAAGAGTGAACGGATGAAGACAGATCTGATCACCAATGTTTCCCATGATTTAAAGACACCACTGACAGCGATCATCACGTATGTGGATCTGGTGAAAAATGAGACGGATGAGGAAAAGAGAAAAGAATACATCGGAGTTCTGGAGAGAAAGTCTCTGCGCTTGAAAGTGCTGATTGAGGATCTGTTTGAGATCAGTAAGGCAACCAGCAGAACGGTAACACTTCATTATATGAAAATTGACATTGTAGATTTGCTAAAACAGGTAGGTTTGGAGTATGATAGTAATATCAGAAAAGCAAATCTGGAAATGAAGTGGAATCTGCCGGAACATAAGATCGTATTATGGCTGGACAGCCAGAAAACATATCGTATTTTCGAGAATATGATCGTAAATATCACGAAGTATGCAATGCCGCATACGCGTGTGTATATTGATATGAAAGAGACAGAACAGGATGTGCGGATCTCAATGAAGAATGTGTCTTCTGCGGAACTGAATTTCAATACAGATGAAATTACAGACCGTTTTGTAAGAGGGGATGTTTCGAGAAATACCGAGGGAAGCGGACTTGGTCTGGCGATTGTAAAGAGCTTTGTAGAATTACAGCACGGCACTCTGCAGATCTCCACGGAAGCAGATTTGTTTAAAGCAGAAATTGTGTTTCCAAAGAGACAGGAGGTACCGGATGGAGAAAATGAAACAGGAATGTAAAGTGAAAAAACCGCTGAAGATCTGGCAGGGTGTACTCACCCTGCTGGTCTCTGCGGTTATTTTGTTTGTGGCAGCGCCGATATTGCTGTCCCCGTTTGGCATGTATGGAAGTTTGCTCGGAGAGCTTCTTCTGTTTGGGGTGGCAGTGGGGGCTGTCCTTTTGTTCCAGGGGGATCTGCGGGAGGTGTTTCCGCTTAAGAAACCTCATTTTTCAGGGATTGCAGGCACAATTCTGATCTGGGTAGGGACGTTTTTGTGTGAAATGGTACTGCTTTTGATCTTGAGTCTGTTTTTCCCCGAGCAGATTCTGGAGGTCAATGACGGGCTGTCATCGTCCATTGCCGCAGGTCCGTTTCTGCTGTCCTTTGTTACAGTAGCAATTTCACCGGCAATCTGTGAAGAGGTTCTGTTTCGGGGAACATTTGTCAGCAGTCTGAGAGGAAGGCTTGGAAAATGGGCAGTACTGTTGATCAGTGGCTGCATTTTTGGGATGTTCCACGGAGATGTTTTTCGATTTTTTCCGACAGCGATCGGTGGGGTGATGATGGGATATCTGTTGTGGGAAACCGGAAATATGTGTTATAACATGCTGTTTCATTTTATTAACAATGCACTTCCTGTCATTTTACTTTATGCCATGCAGGGAGTGTATTCCAGGATGGAGCTGTATATGGAGGCACAGACACTTGCGCAGGGGACTCAGGATATGCTTCCGGCAGTGGGGATGTACCTGATGATGGCTTCTGCGGCTCCCGGGGCAATCTATATCGGAAATTATCTTCTTCATGCAAAAACGCCGGGGTATCGCACGAAATTATTCCCGTCAGGAAAACCGGGGCTGGTGATCGGTCTGATTCTTGGATCTTTGTTTTTATTTGCAGCGGGATTGCTTGTTTTTTTCATTTCAGTCGCGAGAATGTTATAAATCACAGATTGACAGGGCAAAGAAAAATGTTTATAATTGTACCAACAAGATAATACAATTCTACAAGGAGAATGCGTATGAGATATGAAATAGTAGGAGAAACATTACCGGCAGTGATCTGTACGTTAGAAGAAGGAGAAACGATGATCACAGAGAAGGGAGCCATGAGCTGGATGTCCCCGAATATGAAGATGGAGACGAGTACCAACGGCGGGATTGGCAAAGCATTCGGAAGGATGTTTTCCGGAGAGTCGATTTTCCAGAACACGTATACTGCAAAGGGCGGTCACGGAATGATTGCATTTGCATCCAGCTTTCCGGGAAAGATCGTTGCACATGAGGTTGCGCCTGGACGGGAAATTGTAGTACAGAAGTCTGGTTTTCTGGCAGCAGAAGCTGGCGTGGATCTGTCGATCTTCTTCCAGAAGCGGATCGGTTCCGGAATTTTCGGCGGAGAGGGATTTATCATGCAGAAGCTTTCCGGACGCGGTATGGCATTTCTGGAATTTGACGGTCATGTGGTAGAGTATGAGCTGCAGCCGGGGCAGCAGATCGTGGTGGATACCGGATATCTGGCTGCAATGGATGCGACCTGCAGCATGGAGATTCAGAGCGTGCCGGGTGTGAAGAATATGCTGTTCGGCGGAGAAGGCGTGTTCAATACGGTCATCAGTGGACCGGGACATATCTGGCTGCAGACGATGCCGATTTCGAATGTGGCAGGAGTGCTGGCACCATTTTTGCCGGTGGCGAAGTAAGGTGGCAATATAAATGAACTTTTCATAACGGAGAACAAAGAACAATATAAAAACTGCCGGCAGCTGTGGTGCCGGCAGTTTTATATTGTATGGAAATGTCAGGTGGTATGTAGATTTTTACGAAATTTTTTGGGTGTAATTCCATGAAATTCCTGAAATACCCGTATGAAATGACTGCAGTCGCAAAAGCCGGTTTCCTGGCTGATGTAGGAAAGGTCAAAATCAGTGAAACGAAGAAGATCTTCTGCTTTTTGGATTCGTACCATTTTGATAAAATGCCCGCAGGTCTGTCCGTAGTATTCTTTAAATTTTGCGGAAAAGTGAGAATAACTCATGTGAAAATTCCGTGCTAGAGTTTCGATACAAATGGGTTCTTGATAGTGTTGAAAAATATATTCTGCCACTGCGGAAAATGTTTCGTTCTGAGAGTGCTGCAATGCATTACTTGTAATTGAAAATCCCTGTTTTTCCCAAAGTTTGAGCAACTCTGTGATAAGGATACAATAATATGAGTGTGCGAGAATGTCGTAACTTAAGTTTTTTCTGTAACGATTTGGATCATTGTATCAAACAGGGAATGTAAGGAATATGCTCCAGCTCGGATTTTTGAAAAAAACAGGAAAAGCGCTTGTCAGTATCGATCATATGAAGCAGCGTGGAAATGGAAGGGAGACTGCTTCCCGGAATATTTAGATGTACGGGATCAAATTTCAGCACCTGATATTGGAGGGGAAAAGGACCTGCAGCATAAATGGCATGAGGTGTCTGCGGGTGGAAAACAATCAATCTCCGGGTTCCAGAACATAATTGTCTGTATCGGTTTCGATATAGGCAGTTCCTTTCAAAATATACAGAATTTCCATAAAATAATGCCAGTGCGGAGAAACCGGGAAGTTGTTTTTTGAGCGTCAAAAAAGAAAGCTTCATAAGGATTGTTTAACGTATCAGAGTATTCGAAAATGGGGTTCATGTCCTCCTCCTTTGTGAAAAAACAGTAAGATGCAAATGTTGGGTAATCATAGATTTATACAATTTTTTTGCGAGAATCATTATATCATGCATAAAGGGAATATGCTATACTTTCGGGGAATTTAAAGGAAGGGGATTGCGCATATGAAGTTTATAAAAGGAATTACATTTGCTCCGTTTTACAGGAAAAATACATTGAATACAGAGCAGGCAAGAGAAAGCTTTGATTATATGATAGAGAATACGGGAGCAGATTTTGTGATACTGGCACCGGGAGGGCTGCAGGATACAGCACATTCAGAAGAGATTTGTTATAGTTCCAATGCTACTTTTTCGGATGAGGAACTGGCAGATATGATCTGTTATGCAAAGAAAAAAGGAGTCAGAGTCGGATTAAAGCCTACCGTGAATTGTAAAAACGGAGAATGGAGAGCATATATCAGCTTTTTTGAACATGATGTACCGTGTGAGCAAAAATGGGGAAACTGGTTTTCGTCCTACACGAAATTTCAGACGCATTATGCGGAGATTGCACAAAAAGAAGAATGCGATATGTTAATCGCAGGGTGTGAAATGGTGATGTCAGAACATCGAGAGAAGGAGTGGCGGGAAGTGATTGCTGCAATCAGAGAGTGTTACGATGGGACAGTATCATACAATACGGATAAGTATCAGGAAGACCGGGTTAAATGGTGGGATTGTGTAGATGTGATTTCATCCAGCGGCTATTATCCGATTCAGGACTGGGAGCAGGAACTGGATCGGATCGAGGCTGTAGTAAAAGCTTATCATAAACCGTTTTTCTTTGCAGAAGCAGGATGTATGTCCAGAACAGGATCAAAACACGTTCCGAATAACTGGGGGATTGAAGGAAAGTTACGGTTAGAGGAACAGGTGGAGTGGTATACAACTATGTTTGAGTCATGCAGAAAAAGAGAGTGGATGCAAGGGTATGGGTTGTGGGAATGGGCGCCTGCAGTACCATCAGCAAAACAGGCATATAAGGATGACAGTTATCAAATCTGCCAGAAGCCGGTACAGGAGATTATAAAGAAGTATTATAAGGAATAGACGGGGAAAAGCAATGGGAAGAGAAAATGAAAAAAGTAATATAACACAAATGTTTCGAGAAAACAAAGGTCACAGTTTAAAGACATTGTTGCTTTTGTTTCGCGGGCGGTATCTGGCGCTGTTTGGATCAGTTTTCTTTTTTGTAATCAAGCATTCTCCTACGTGGGTGCTGCCAATCGTCACAGCAAATATTATCATGCAGTGACAGATAAAGAGGGGGATATTGTGCGGATTTTGACTGTGAATACGATTTTAATGCTCGTATTTCTTGTCAGAATGTAGCAACAAATTATATTCATACCTGGCTCTATGCGAAAAGTGTAAGAGGTGTGGAAAAGGAGTTAAGAGAGGCTTTGATTGTAAAGCTGCAGCAGCTTTCGATCACGTATCATAAAGAAATGCAGTCCGGAAGGCTTCAGTCCAAAATTATGAGGGATGTGGAACAGGTTCAGACACTGGCGTCTCAGATTTTTATCTCTTTGATTACGATTATTTTGAATATTGTAGTGTCATTTGGGGTGGTTATTTATAAAAGCAAGATTGTATTTCTGTTTTTTGTATGTACGATTCCGGTGGCGGTTTTAATCATTGTAGGATTTAAGGGAAAATAAAAAGTCACAACAGGGAATTTAGAGAGGAAATGGAAGAAACATCTGCGAAAGTGATGGAGATGGTGGAAATGATCCCTGTTACAAAAGCGCATGCAATGGAAGATAAAGAAACAGAAAAAATGGAACGGCAGTTGAAAAGAATTGCTCAAAAAGGGTTAAAGCTGGACATGGTCCAGACCTATTTTTCATCGATCAGCTGGGTGGCATTTCAGATTTTTCAGGTGTTCTGTCTGGTGTTTACTGCTTACATGGCGTGGAAAGAGTTGATTCAAATCGGAGATATTATGCTGTATCAGACCTATTTTTCATCTATTGTTGCACAGATTGCAAATGTGATGGCATTGCTTCCGATTATTTCCAAAGGGTTGGAATCAGTTGAGTCGATAGGAGAAGTGCTGTGTGCAAATGATATTGAAGATAACTGGAAAAAAGAGAAGGTAAAAGAAGTAGAAGGTGAAATTGAATTTGATGAAGTTTCGTTTTCTTACAGAGGGGAAGAAAAGAAAATACTAAATGATTTAAACTTGAAGATACGAAAAGGAGAAACAGTTGCATTTGTAGGAGGTTCTGGATCAGGAAAGACGACGATTTTGAATCTGGCAATTGGTTTTCTGAAAGCAGACAGTGGTCAGGTACGGATTGATGGAAAAAATCTAATGGAAGTGAATCTGCAGAGCTATAGAGAACACATCGCGGTTGTGCCTCAGCAGTCCATTTTATTTTCGGGAACGATTCGAGACAACATAACATATGGAACAGAAGGGATTCCGGATGAAAAACTCTGGGAGATCGTCCGGGCAGCAAATTTGGAGGATGTGATTAAGAAAATGCCGGATGGATTGGATACGATGATAACAGAGCATGGGGATAATTTATCCGGAGGCCAGAAACAGAGAATTTCAATTGCCCGGGCATTTGTGCGAAATCCGAAAATTTTGATTCTGGATGAAGCGACTTCTGCTCTGGACAGTGTTTCAGAAAAGAAGATTCAGGATTCCATCCAGAGATTGGTGAGAGATCGAACCACGTTAATTGTCGCACATCGATTGTCTACGATAAAAAATGCAGATAAGATTGCAGTGATTGGAAATGGTGGAGTGTTAGAGTATGGAAATTACGAAGAGTTGATGGAACAAAAAGGGGAGTTTTATCATCTTAAAAAATTACAGAGTTGAACAAAAGTGAATAAAAAAAGAATTTAAAATTATAATTAAATAAGGTTAAAATCAAAGTTAAAAAAGAGAAGGTGATGTGAATGAGAGTTGTGTTTGATGAAAAAAATAAGGTATTTTTGCTTCATACACAAAATACTACATATGCAATTGCGGTGACTGAAGATAAGTATGTGAACCATTTATATTATGGAAAAAAACTGGAAGATACGGATATCCGATATTTGCTTCGAGAGGATGAGGCTCCGTTTACTCCGGGGGTGAATCGAAGAGAAAAGAATTCTTATCTGGATTTTGCTCCGATGGAGTATCCGGAAAGTGGAATGGGAGATTACAGAGAAAGTGCGATCTGTGTCAGAAGTATGTCCGGTTACAGAGCAAGCGAATTGATTTATGAAGGATATGAGATCAAGAAAGGAAAGCCAAAACTTCCGGGACTTCCTGCAACATGGGGAAATGAGGAGGATTGTATCACACTGAGTCTTTTGACAAGGGATCCTGTTCTGGGAATGAAGGTGGTGCTTCGGTATTCTGTCTTTCGGAATCAGGATGCCATAGCAAGATCTGCGACAATCTGCAATGAGGGAAAAGAGGCATTTTATCTGGAAAAAGTACTTAGTGCCAGTCTGGATATGGATGACAGAAATTTTGAAGTAATGGGGTTGTTCGGTTCGTGGGCAAGAGAGCGGCATATTCAGAGAACACCTTTAGGATATGGAAGACAGAATATTGCATCCTTTAAAGGGGAGTCAAGTCATCAGGAAAGTCCGTTCATGGCTCTGGTAACTCCAGAAACGAATCAGGATGTGGGAGAAGTTTATGCAATGAATTTTGTGTATTCCGGAAATTTTATCGCACAGGCGGAAAAAAGTCAATTTGATTCTGTGCGTATGATGATGGGGATTCATCCGGAAGGATTTACGTGGAAATTGGAACCGGAGGAGTGTTTTACGGCTCCGGAAGTGATTCTTGTCTATTCTGGGAAAGGTCTTGGAAAGATGACGAGGACATACCATGATCTGTATCGGAATCACCTGATTCGCAGTCCGTACTTGCACCGGGAACGCCCAATCCTGATCAACAACTGGGAAGCAACGTATTTTGAATTTGATGATAAGAAACTTCTGGACATTGCACGTGAAGCGTCCAAACTCGGAATTGAGATGCTGGTGATGGATGATGGGTGGTTCGGAAAAAGAAACAGTGATGACAGCTCTCTTGGAGACTGGGTAGTGAATGAAGAAAAAATAAACGGAGGTCTTCATAAGCTGGCAGAGGATGTAAAGAAAACAGGGATGAAGTTTGGAATCTGGGTGGAGCCGGAAATGATTTCTCCTGATTCAGATTTATATAAAGAACATCCGGACTGGGCGATTCAGATTCCGGGCAGAGAGATTACACAGAGCCGCGCTCAGTATGTATTGGATTTGTCCAGAGATGAGGTGGTGGATGAAGTCTATGAAAAGATTGCTGACGTATTAAAAAGCGCTGATATCGCTTATGTAAAATGGGATATGAACCGTCAGTTGACAACGATGGGGAGTTGTGGACTTCCGGCAGACAGGCAGGGGGAACTGTACCATCGCTATGTGTTGGGAGTCTATAAAATGCAGGAGCGGCTTTTGCAAGATTTCCAGAATTGCTTTTGGAAAATTGTTCAGGCGGCGGTGCGAGATTTGATGCGGGAATGCTGTACTACAGCCCGCAGATATGGTGTTCTGATGATACAGATGCAGTGGAAAGGCTGGCAATTCAGGAGGGAACAGCGATGGTATATCCTGTTTCAACAATAGGAGCTCATGTCAGTGTTTGTCCAAATCATACAGTTGGAAGGATAACGCCGTTTGAAACAAGAGGAAATGTTGCGCTTCTGGGAACGTTTGGATATGAGTTGGATATTACCAAACTGTCGGCAGAGGAAAAAGAACTTGTAAAAAACAAGACCGCAGATTATCATAAATACAATGAGCTGATTCGCGAAGGAGATTATTATCGACTTGCATCGATTGCGGAAAACGGACGTTATGACAGTTGGATGATTGTGGAAAAAACGAAAAAGAAAGCGCTTGTATTTTATGTGCAGGGAATGGCTGCGGCGAATGGAAAGAGCAGATTCGTAAAATTAAAGGTCTCAAGGCACAGAGTCGTTACAGAATAGATGGAAAAGAATACAGCGGCTCCGTGTTGATGCAGGCGGGGCTTAAAGTAGCGCAGGAATTTGGAGATTTTAAGAGCAGGATATTCCTTGTTGAAGAGAATGTTGATTGAAAGGGGAGCTATGGGTCAGAAAAAGAAGTAAAGCTGGAAGATATTGCGGACAGCCTGGGAGTTAGTATCGTAACCGTCTCGAATGCACTGAAAGGAAAGAAGGGTGTCAGTGAAGGGCTGCGAAACAGAATCAAAGAGGCTGCGCAGAGAATGGGATATAAAACACCGGTTTATGAAGAGAAAGAAAAGGCGAGGTCTCATATTATAGGGGTTCTGGTTGCAGAGCGCTATGTGAAGGAATTTCCGTCTTTTTATATGGAGATATATCGCAGAGTTGCACAGGAGACTGCCAAAAGGGGGCATGTGACTGTTCTGGAGGTGGTTACCTGTGAAAAAGAAAACTTGAGTGCAGATGCGATGGTGTTTTTAGAACAGTCCATGGATGGGCTGATTGTGATTGGAGAATTGTATCAGGAATATATGAAAATGCTGCGCAAAGTGAGCCGCATTCCAATTGTGTGTGTGGATTATTACGATGTTTACGATGATATGGATTACATTATAACGGATGGATTTGGCGGTATGGAGCAGATGACCAGACTGCTCTTAAAGGAAGGATATCGAGATTTGATTTTTGTGGGCAGTCCGAATGCGACCAAGAATATTACAGACCGATATTTTGGGTATTGCAAAGCAATGCAAAGGGCAGGCATGGAAGAAGAGCAGTTTCGGTTCGTTGCGGACAGGGAATGTGGAAAAGAGAATTACCGGCTGGAGATTGAATTGCCGGAAAAACTGCCACAGGGATTTGTCTGCAATTGCGATAAAACGGCAGTGCTGCTGCTTGAAAGACTGAAAGAGCGGGGGGTACGTGTTCCGGAAGATGTTTCTGTTGTAAGTTTTGATAATTATTATCCGCAGGTTCAGGATGGAGTAAAATTGTGTACGTATGAAAATGATGAGAAAGTAATTGCAAGGATCAGCGTCAGCACGCTTTTGAAAAGAATTGAGGGAAAAAGCAGGCCGGAAGGTGTAAGAATCGTGGAAGGCAGGATCGTGCCCGGAAATACAGTGAGATTCAGGGGGGACTGTTGATATGGCAGAAGTGAAGTTAAAAGATATCGCACAGGCGGCAGGTGTAAGTACGGTGACAGTATCCAATGCGCTTTCCGGAAAGCGGGGGGTAAGCAATGATGTCCGTGAAAAGATCGAGGAAATAGCAAGGAATATGGGATATGATTTTTTCCAGATATGAGAAAAAAGAAGGGGGCTATCGCATCGGAGTGATCGCTTCCGAAATGTATATGGAAATGGGAACCTCTTTTTACTGGGCCATGTATCAGCAGGTTGTGTATGCTGCGTCCAAAAGCCGGAGCCAGACGATGCTGGAGATTCTGGATACAGATATGCAGAGGCGGGATGAGCTGCCGAAACTGATGCGGGAAAAGATGATCGATGGATTGATCGTTATTGGATGGCATTTCAAGTCATATGTGGAAAATCTGGTAAAAAATCTGAAATTCCGATTGTACTTCTGGATTTTCAGATAAAAGGGCTTAAGTGTGACGCAGTAATGTCGGGAAATTATATTGGAATGTATAAGATGACACACTATCTTTTGGAAAAGGGACATCGGGATATCGCGTTTGTGGGATCGGTGTATGCCAATGAAAATATTATGGATCGTTATTATGGATATCGGAAAGGTCTGGAAGAAGCGGGAATACCGTTTCGAAAAGAATGGGTTCTGGAGGATCGAGATCTGATTGTCGGCGATATGCGGGTGGAACTTCCGGATAATATGCCGACGGCATTTGTGTGCAACAGTGATTTGTCAGCGGGATATCTGTATGATGCTCTCACTGAAAAAGGATTCCGAATACCGGAAGATATTTCTATTGTCGGCTATGACAACTATTTGTTCGGGCATAGTTTTGCAGACCGTCTGACTACGTATAATGTAGATATAAAGCGGATGGGGGCTATTGCGGTAAAACTTCTCATGGGAAAGATCAGAGGAGATGAAAAACACTGGGGGACCCGATATGTGGACAGTGTGATTGTGGAACGTGACAGTGTCAAAGAACTAAGGTGGTAAAGGAAAGAGACTTTTTGCTGAAGAAATTAAAATTTCAGTAAAAAGTCTTTTTTAATTAAAACAACGTATTGGTTTAAGTTTAATTAATCTCTTAAACAAGCTTTAATGAATGGAAAATAAAGGGTTTTCTATTTTTGATATGTTAAAATATACAAAAATAAGGTGTCAAAAATGTGAAAAGAGTAGAAATAGAAATTAAAACAAACAAAAACTTGAAATTAAATAGAATTAATGATAGATTAAACCAAGTTAAAAATAGAGGAGGAAATAAAAAATGAAAGCAAAAAGAAGTATTGGCAGTTACGATGGCAGCCATGATGATCATGTCATTGACAGCGTGTGGGAATTCCGGGAATTCGGGCGGAAAAGAAAAAACGAAGATTGATGTCACCTTTGACCAGATCGAAGTGGGGAAAGACTACACGGATATCAAAGCTGATTTGAAATTCCTTACACATAAGACGGATGTAATCGATACAAAATTCCAGGAGTATATTAAAGAATTCCAGAAAATGTATCCGAATGTAAATATTGAATATGAAGGGGTAACAGATTATGCAAATGGAGTCACCACAAGGCTCTCTACAGGCGACTGGGGTGATATTTGTATGGTTCCGACTACAGTTGATAAAGATGAACTGGAAAATTATTTTACAAGCTTCGGAAGCTATAAAACATTAAGTGAAAGTTATGATTTTGTAGATAATCTGAAATATGAAGATGATGTATACGGTATCCCTTCCATGGCGAACGTACAGGGAATGGTTTACAACAAAGCCGTCTTTGAAGAAGCGGGAATTACAGAATTGCCGAAGACACCGGATGAATTTTTAGAGGACTTGCAGAAGATTAAAGACAACACAGATGCGATTCCTCTTTATACCAACTTTGCAGCTGATTGGACGATGAATGCATGGGATGCATATATTGACGGAAATGCAACAGGAGATCCGGATTTTGCAAATGAAGGAAGAACCAAAGGAAAAGATCCGTTTGCAGATCATGGAGACGGAACTGGTCCATATGCAGTTTATAATACTTTGTATGAAGCTGTGAAGCAGAAGCTTACAGAAAGATGATCCGACAACAACAGACTGGGAAGGCAGCAAGGGAATGATGAATCAGGGAAAGATCGGATGTATGGTACTTGGTTCATGGGCAATTTCTCAGATTCAGGGAGCCGGAGATAATGCAGATGATATCGCATATATGCCATTTCCTATTTCTGTGAATGGAAAACAATATGCAGCAGCTGGCCCTGATTACTGTTATGGAATTAACTGCAACAGTTCAGAGGATGAACAGATCGCGGCAATGTGCTACATCAAATGGCTGACAGAAAAATCCGGTTTTGCGGAATCAGAGGTGGAATTTCGATTGTAAAAGGAATGCCGTATCCGGAAACACTTTCTTCGTTTGAAGATATTGACCTGGTGATCAACACTCCGGCGCCTGACGGAGAGGAAAATCTTATGTCAGATATTAATAATGAGTCTGAGCTTGGTATCAATGTGTCAGGATATATACCGAAAGAAGTTCTTCAGGCAGCGATCGATGGAAGCAAAACAATGGAAGAAATGTCTGCAGAGTGGAATGAGAAGTGGACAGCGGCACAGGAGAGCAACGGTGTTACGCCACAGGAGTATGATTATACGAAATAGTCTGTGTCAGTGGAGATGACGGATGGATCAGGGGCGGCGGGAATGAAAAGGTTTCTGCTGCCTCTGTTTGAAAAGGAGAAGATTTATGAAGCAGAAAAAGGGATTTGTAAAGTGGATACAGAGCGGAAAAGTGAACCGCAGGCTTTGCATGATAGTGTTTATGTTTGCGCCACTTGCATTGCTTTTTACATTTACATATCTGCCGTTTGCGGAGATGGTACAATTCAGTTTTTATGATATGAAATATATCGGAGAAAGAACATTTGTAGGGCTGGAGAATTATGTGGAAGTATTTTCGAGAGAAGACTGCTTCAATGCATTAAAACTCAGTTTATATTATATGGGAGCTTCTTTTGTGCAGCTGGCGCTTGCGCTGTATTTTGCATCAATACTCAGTTTTAAAATAAAAGGTGCGGGAGTTTTTAAAGGTTTTTTGTTTTTCCCATATCTTGTATGCGGAATTGCAGTAGGATTTATCTTTAAATTCTTTTATACAAGAGGTTTTGTTTTAGATACGGTATTGCAGTGGTGTGGATTTGAGCTGGATAATCTGCCGTATTGGCTGAAGGATACAAACATTAACAATATTTCCCTGGCTGCAACATCTGTATGGCGTTATATGGGGCAGAACATGGTTCTTTTTATCGGAGCGATCATGTCTGTGGATTCTTCTCTTTATGAAGCAGCAGCGATTGATGGTGCAAGTGGATGGCAAAAATTCCGTTATGTGATTTTTCCAAGTATCAAGACGATTATTGTATTAAACATGATCTTATCGATCACGGGATCGCTGAGTGCTTTTGAACCGCCGTATGTTATCACAAAAGGTGAATTTGGAACAGGAACTTATTTTGTAATTATGGATAAGCTGGCACATGCAAGCCAGAAGGTAGGATTGGCATCGGCAATGGCGGTTGTACTTCTTATTATCATCCTGCTTGTGACATTCATACAAAAAGCTGCATTTAAATATTTCTTCGGAGAGGGTGAGCAGGAAGCCATCCGTACGGTAAGAAAAAGAAAAAAACTGGCGAAGAAAGAACAGAAAGAGCTGTCAGTAAATTTAAACAGGGAGGTGAGCAGAAATGTCAGTGGCAAAGCTTAAAAAAGTAATCTGGACGATTTTTAAATATGCGACACTGCTTCTGGCAATTTTCATAGCAGTGCTTCCGCTTGTATCCTGTGTGATCACAGCATTTAAAACACCGGAAGAGTATGCTTCAACCAATGTGATGCAGCTTCCGCAAAGCTGGACGTATTTTGAGAATTTTATTCAGGCATGGAAGCAGGCCAATATGGCAACAGCATTTAGAAACTCATTTATTATCCTGGTATTTGTCCTTTTTGGTTCAATTATGACAGGTTCCATGCTTGCATATGTGCTGAGCAGATTTAAATTTAAGGGAAATGGACTGATCCGTAATCTGTTTTTGTTTGCAGCGCTCCTTCCGGGAATTGCGATGCAGGTGCCGGTATATCAGATTATGTATACGCTTGGGTGGATCAACAGTCTCCCGGGGTATATTATCCTCATGTGTGGAACGGATGTTATCTCCATTTATATTTTCATTCAGTTTTTTTGAGAATATACCAACTTCACTGGATGAATCAGCGATCATGGACGGATGTACCTATTTTGGAGTGTTTTTCCGTATCCTGTTGCCGCTCTTAAAGCCTGCGATCATAACAGTCATGATCTTAAAAGGCGTGGGAACATATAACGAATACTATATGGCGAACCTCTATCTGCAGGATCAGAATTCACTGGTTACAGTGGCAACATCTTTGTATAAATTTACAGGACCGATTGGAAATCAATATAACTATATTTGTGCCGGTGTACTCATCACCATGATTCCGGCACTGATCATCTTTATTTTATGTCAGAAACAGATTTACAGTGGGCTGACACAGGGAGCCGTTAAGGCTAAAAACAGAAATTATGGAGGAATAAGAGATATGAGTAATATAAAGATCATAGGAGCAAATGTGCCGAATATGCCATGGCAGGACAGACCGGAGGGAAGTGGGAATCTTCCGGTATGGAGATACAATGAGAACCCGATCATCGGACGCAATCCGGCAAAAGGAGTTGCGAGAATCTTTAATAGTGCAGTTATGCCTTACAAAGATTCATTTATCGGAGTGTTCAGAGGGGAGCAGACGAACGGGATTCCATATATTTATCTTGGAAGAAGCAAGGATGCGATTCACTGGGAATTTGAGGAGGATAAGATTCCGTTTAAAGACGAGAATGGAAATGATTTTATGCCGAGATATGCATATGATCCAAGACTGGTTAAGGTAGAAGATACGTATTACATTATGTGGTGTCAGGATTTTTATGGCGCTTCTATCGGAATTGCTAAAACACAGGATTTTGAGACATTTACAAGAATTGAAAATCCGTTTATCCCGTTTAACCGTAATGCCGTTCTTTTCCCGAGAAAGATTAATGGAAAATACATGATGATGTCGCGTCCGAGTGACAGCGGTCATACTCCGTTTGGAGACATCTTCTTGTCTGAGAGCCTGATATGGTTTATTGGGGCCGGCATCGCCATATGATGGGAAACAACAGCGGTAACTGGTGGGAGAATGTCAAGATTGGCGGAGGTGCAGCTCCAATTGAGACAACCGAAGGATGGCTGTTATTTTATCACGGTGTAACAGGTACATGTAATGGATATGTGTACAGTATTGGTGGAGCAATTCTTGATATTGATAATCCGTCAGTGGTGAAATATCGCTGCAGTACATTCCTTTTGACACCGGAAGAGTGGTATGAAGAGCGTGGATTTGTACCGAATGTTGCATTCCCATGTGCAACGATCCATGATGCGCAGAGCGGAAAAATCGCAATATACTATGGATGTGCAGATACTTATGTAGGACTTGCATTTACGACTGTGGAGGATGTTGTTTCCTATATTAAAGAACATAGTGTTGTTTCTGAAACAGATACTGAGAGCGGAATCCGGTAAGGAGGAGTATGATGTTTGTACAGGAAGTAAAAGATCATCTTATTCATAAGATCATTCCGTTCTGGGAAGGCTTGAAGGATGAGGAATTTGGCGGATATTACGGATATAAAGGGTTCGATCTTGTGACAGATAAGGAAGCGGTCAAAGGGTGTATCCTGAACAGCAGGATTCTCTGGTTTTTCTCCAACTGTTATATGCTGACTGGAGATGAGGAGTTGATGCAGCATGCCAGACATGCATATTGCTTCTTGAAAGAACACTGCGTTGACAGGATTAACGGAGGAATCTACTGGTCTCTGACATATGACGGAAAACCGGAAGACACAACAAAGCATACATATAATCAGGCGTTCGCTATCTATGCTCTTGCTTCCTATTACGATGCATCAAAAGATGAGGAGGCCCTGAAACTGGCGCTGGCACTTCGAGATATTATAGAAGAAAAATGTAAAGATGAATATGGATATCTGGAAGCGTTCAATATCAGCTTTGTGCCGGAGGACAATGAAAAGCTTTCTGAGAATGGTGTCATTGCGGAGAAAACAATGAACACACTGCTCCATGTTTTTGAAGCTTATACGGAGTTGTATCGTGTGACGAAGTTGGATGAGGTGGGAGATAGTATCCGTTTTATGCTTGATATCATTGCGGATAAAGTATATAACTCGAAAGAGGGGCGTCAGGAAGTATTTTTTGACAGGACATGGCATACCCTGATCGATCTGTATTCCTATGGTCATGACATTGAGACCGCCTGGCTTGTAGATCGTGGTCTGGAAGTATTGGGAGATCCGGAGTATACCAGAAAGCTCAGTGTGATTACAGAGTCAATCACAAAGAACATTTACGATAGAGCATATATCGATCATTCTCTGGTAAATGAGGCGGAGAATGGTATTGTAGATACGACTCGGGTCTGGTGGGTACAAGCAGAAGCGGTAGTCGGATTTATCAATGGCTGGCAGAAGTGCCCGGATCATATGGAATATCTGGATGCTGCAAAAGATATCTGGAATTATATCAGTACATATCTTGTGGACAACAGAGCAGGATCTGAGTGGTACTGGGCGCTTGACAAAAATAGAAAACCCCATGAAAAGCCGATTGTGGAGCCATGGAAATGTCCGTATCACAATGGAAGAATGTGTATAGAAGTGATCAGGAGGATGCAGAAGCATGCATAAACAGTATTATATAGAGCAGAAAAAAGTAGAAAAGCTGATCAGCAGAAGAAATCAAAAAGCAGATTTCTATAACGGAATTTATGATCGTTACGAGTATCCGGTACTTACAAGAGAGTTTGCACCGGTACACTGGAGATATGATCTGAATGAGGAGACGAATCCTTATTTTATGGAACGTCTCGGTATTAATGCGGTGATGAATTCCGGGGCTATTGAGTTAGATGGAAAGTATTATCTTGTGGTCCGAGTGGAAGGAAATGACAGAAAATCATTTTTTGCAGTAGCGGAGAGCGAGAATGGGATTGATGGATTTCATTTTTGGGATTATCCGGTCGTACTTCCGGATACCTGTCCGGAAGAGACAAATGTATATGATATGCGTCTGACAAAACATGAGGACGGATGGATCTATGGAGTATTCTGCTCTGAGAGCAAGGATCAGGAGAATCCGGATCTGTCGGCTGCGGTTGCGGCAGCAGGAATTGTCCGTACAAAAGATCTGAAAACATGGGAGAGATTGGACAACCTGACTACGCTGCACTCTCCGCAGCAGAGAAACGTGGTGCTTCATCCGGAATTTGTGGATGGAAAGTATGCATTTTATACAAGACCGATGGACGGTTTTATTGAGACTGGAAGTGGTGGAGGAATCGGCTTCGGTCTGTGCGATGATATCGAACATGCAGTAATTGATGAGGAAAAGATCATAAGCCACAGAATCTATCATACACTGACAGAATCAAAAAATGGTGCCGGTGCAGTTCCGATCAGAGGGAAGAAGTGCTGGATTCATATTGCACATGGTGTACGCAATACAGCGGCAGGTTTGAGATATGTGCTGTATGTATTTGGTACGGATCTCCATGATCCGGCAAAAGTGATCGCACGTCCGTCAGGGGTATTTCTTGTGCCGCTTGGAAATGAAAGAGTGGGGGATGTCTCCAATGTAGTTTTCACAAACGGGGCAATTGCAAGAGAGAACGGAGATGTATATATCTATTATGCTTCTTGTGATACGAGAATGCATGTGGCAACAACTACGATAGATAAGTTGGAAGATTATCTGTTTCATACACCGGAAGATCCGCTGCGTTCACCGGATTGCGTGGCGCAGAGATGTGAATTGATCCGAAACAATCTGGAACTGCTGAAATAGAATACAACATATTACGCGTCTTGAAAAAGACCGCCGCTATCTGGTTTAACATGTATTACAAAATAGAAAGAGGAATCAGAAGGAGAAGAGAGATGAGAATATTACCGGATCATGAAAAGCTTCAATACAGTGGAAGGATTGACTGGACAGACAGAAAGGCGCCTGTATTTGTATTTCCATGTACTTTTGTGAGAATGCGTTTTACGGGAGAGATGCTCAAGATCTATGTGAAGAATAAAAAAGCATATTGGGAAAATTATCTCGGGTGTATTCTGGACGGAAGCAGACAAAGCTTCTGCTTCCGGATGATGGGGAAGGGGTTCTGGAGATACCGGTCAGTACTGTAAAAGATGGAGTGCATGAGCTATTGCTGTTTAAGCGTCAGGATTCCTGTCATGAGATAACCTTTTTGGGATTTGAAATTGAAGATAACGGTGAAGTTCTGGAATCTCCACAAAAGTCGAATAGAAGGATAGAAGTGTATGGGGATTCTGTTTCGGCAGGTGAAGTGTCTGAAGCTGTGGAATATACAGGGAAACCGGATCCGAGCATAACGGGCAGTATTCTAACAGCTGGTATTCCTATGCGTGGATGACTGCGCGCAGGCTGGATGCGAGATTCATGATATTGCACAGGGAGGCATTGCACTTTTGGACGGTACGGGTTGGTTTCACGCACCAGATTATGTAGGTATGGAAAGTGCATGGGACAAAATACACTACAATCCGGTATTTGGAAAACAGACAGACTGGAGTTTTGAAGAGTATACACCCCAGGTTGTGATCATTGCGATTGGTCAGAATGACAATCATCCGGATGACTATATGAAAGAAGATTATGACGGTGAAAAAGCACTGCATTGGAGAAGCAATTACGAAAAGCTACTTGGCAGGATCAGAGAAAAATATCCAAATGCATGGATCATATGTATCACAACACTGTTGGAGCATGATCCGCATGGGATCGGTCTGTGGAGGAAGTCTGCAGAAAGATACAGGATGAAAAAATCCGCCATTTTATGTTTCGGCGCAATGGCAAGGGAACTCCGGGACATTTGAGGATTCCTGAAGCAGAGGAGATGGCAGAAGAATTATCTGCATATATTGAAAATCTGGATATTGAGTGGTAATGAAAGAAGTACGGATATGAAGATTTCTGTATCTGAGAAAGGCGGAAAAAATATGTATAAATCAGATCTTACAAGATTGAAAGCATGTATGAGACGGGCGGAAGCCGGAGAGGATGTTACTCTGGGATTTTTTGGTGGTTCGATTACGCAGGACAGCCTTGCTACAAAGCATGAATATTGTTATGCATATCGGGTATTTCAATGGTGGGAGAAGACATTTCCAAAAGCAAAACTGCATTATGTAAATGGGGGGATTGGAGGTACAACTTCTCATTATGGGGTATCCCGCGTGGTAACAGATATGTTGATGTATCAGCCGGATTTTGTAGTGGTAGATTTTTCTGTGAATGATGAGCCGGAAAAATTCTTTCAGGAAACGTATGAAGGGCTCGTTCGAAGAATGCTGACATGGAGTTCGGTTCCGGCAGTTTTGCTTTTAAATAATGTTTTTTATGATACGGGAAAGAATGCACAGGAGTATCACAATCAGATCGGAGAATGGTATCGTCTGCCTATGTGAGTATAAAAGATACGGTGTGGAAACGAATAAAAGCCGGAGAATTTATACGGGAAGAAATATCACCTGACGGACTTCATCCGAATGACAAAGGACATGCTCTTGTGGCATCGGAGATTACAGCATATCTGGAAAACGTAAGAAAATCAATGTGGGAAGATGAGGAACAGACATCTTTGCCGTCTGCGATGACGGATAATGCATATGAAAGGGCACAGAGACTTACGATCAGGGAAATCTGTCCAAGGCTGGATGGATTTCGGGCAGATACTAACGAGAAAGAAGGGCATCTGGATCATTTCAAGAACGGCTGGATCGGCAGCAAAGAGGGAGATCGTCTGTTATTTGAGACAGAGGCATCTTGTATTGCAGTTCAGTATCGAAAGACAATCCGACACCCGGCGAGAAAGGCAGAGCTGATTCTGGATGGGGATACAAAACATCCGGTGTTGCTGGATGGAAACTTTGATGAGGATTGGGGAGACTGCCTGTATCTGGAGCCGGTGCTTCATCATGGCGAGTATGGAAAACATACGGTAGAGATCAGAGTACTTCCAGATGAGTTTGAGAATGCAGAGCCGTTGTATCTGATGGCTTTGATTATCGCATAGAAAACTGCTGACAGGGAAAATGGAGGAAATGAAAGATGGATGCAAAAAAACGATATGAGGATTGGCTGGAAAATCCGTATTTTGATGAGAATACAAAGAATGAACTGAGAAGGATTGCAGATGACGAAAAAGAAATTGAAGAAAGGTTCTACAAGGAACTCGAATTCGGTACGGGAGGTCTGCGCGGAATCATTGGTGCCGGCACAAACCGGATGAATATCTACACGGTAAGAAAGGCAACACAGGGGCTTGCAAATTTTATCCTCAAAGAGAATGCTGAAAAAAAAAGGTGTGGCGGTCGCATTTGATTCCAGAAACATGTCTTTGGAGTTCGCACAGGAAGCAGCGCTCTGCCTTGCGGCAAATGGAATTAAAGCTTATGTTTTTTCATCACTTCGTCCGACACCGATGCTCTCGTTTGCACTTAGAACACTTGGATGTACGGCAGGGATCGTGATCACTGCAAGTCACAATCCACCGGAATATAATGGATACAAGGTGTACTGGGAGGACGGAGCTCAGATTACGTATCCAAAAGATGTGCAGATCATCGAAGAAGTCAATGCGGTAACAGATTATGCAGGTGCAAAGACGATGAGTAGAAAAGAAGCAGAGGCGGCAGGTTTGTATCAGGTAATCGGAGATGAGATAGATGATCAGTATATGAAAGCGTTGAAGTCTCTTGTCATCCATCCGGAGATTATCAGAGAAGAAGCGCAGAACCTGAAGATTGTTTATACGCCACTTCACGGAACCGGAAATATACCGGTACGCAGGATTCTAAAAGAGCTTGGTTTTGAAAATGTATACGTAGTAAAAGAGCAGGAGCTTCCGGACGGGGATTTTCCGACGGTGTCTTATCCAAATCCCGAAGATAAAAATGCGTTTTTGTCTGGCATTAAAGCTTGCCAAAGAAAAGGATGCAGATATTGTACTGGCAACAGATCCGGATGCAGACCGGCTCGGAGTGTATGCAAAAAATACAAAGACAGGAGAATATCAGAGTTTTACCGGAAATATGTCGGGTATGCTGATTCTGGAATATATATTGTCACAGCGGAAAGAACAGGGAACTTTGCCCGAAAATGGTGCTGTAGTAACAACGATTGTTTCAGGCAAGATGTCAAAAGAGATTGCAAAGGACTATGGCATGACACTCATTGAGACGCTTACGGGATTCAAATACATTGGGGAGCAGATCAAGTTTTTTGAGCAGAAGCAAGATTATGAATATGTGTTTGGTTATGAGGAAAGCTATGGATGTCTTGTAGGAACACACGCAAGAGATAAGGATGCAGTTGCAGCAGTGATGGCGCTTTGTGAAGTGGCGGCGTACTGCAGACATCAGGGGATTACGCTTTGTGATCAGATGGAGAATCTTTTTCAAAAATATGGATATTACCAGGAAGGGCTTTGTACAGTGACGCTGAAAGGGCAGGAAGGTGCAAAGAAGATCCAGTCCATGATGGAACAAATTCGGGAAAATATACCGGAAAAGGTCGGCGGATTGAAGGTGATGAGGTTTCGGGACTACAGAGAAGATATTGTAAAGGATTGTGTGACAGGAGTACAGACAGTCACAGGACTTCCGAAATCGAATGTGCTTTACTTTGAATTGGAGAATGAAGCATGGTGCTGTATCCGTCCGTCAGGAACAGAACCCAAAATCAAATTTTATAATCGGTGTAAAAAGGAACCAAGTGATGCTCACACATAGAGTAAAAAGGAATATCCTTAACAAGTACAACTTCATCATGAACCTCTGAAAAAACCGCTGTAAACTGATCTTTCGGGTCTTCATTTAAACCTGAAAACATCTCAGCATACATCTTAGCCACACGTTTTGGCGTATCCAAAAGACCTTCACGCTCAGGATTCTCACCCAAAGCTTCCAATAATTGATAGACTGCTTGTTCTACTTTTTCTTGATTTTCCATAATTTCCTCTTGAAACCTTATAATACTATCTATTATAACTCATTTTGCTTTGATTTTTCTTGCAAAAAATAAAATTGTCTAGCTGAATTCTAACCAAAAAAGCGAAAACTCCCCGTCACATGAGAACCGTTTTCGCTTATCTTTATTTAATCTTTTAAGTGGTAAGAATATGATGAAATGACAATATTTTCACGCCATTTGAGATAATATTTCAATCGTAAACTCGTCTGGTTGTGAAGTATATTTTGCCATGATTTTTTCGGAACAAACTGTGGAATCAAAACAGTCAGAGTCGCATT
>ENA-OQAN01000262-OQAN01000262.1-human-gut-metagenome-genome-assembly--contig:-NODE-262-length-28961-cov-3.719359_pt1 | contig 28961 bp, 34 predicted proteins | sample MGYA00242735_ERZ504527 | MGnify/ENA primary metagenome ERZ504527 (study PRJEB26092, sample SAMD00036230) | human gut metagenome | host: Homo sapiens | study: EMG produced TPA metagenomics assembly of... | reverse complement strand
CGACAGTCGGTGGGAATATGAGTGTATCCCAGGGAAAACATGTCGGATATGTGGCACAGCTCTGGAAGTCGTTACGGTAGATGGGTGTCGAAGAGAGCCGCGAAGTATTTAATAAGAGTACTTATAAGGCATCACCAAAGATCGAAACGTTGGAACGGCATCGGAAGATCCGAATGCATCAGCGACAATCGGTGCGGCGTTGGCGACCGGTGATGAAGGAACGATCTATGCCGCAGTTGCCCAGTTACTGCAGCGGCAGCAGCCACACCGGAACAGCCGGCAGAGAACCAGTCTGCAGAGGAACAGGCAATTGTCGGAGACGGACAGGTGGACGTCAGCGGAGATAACGGTGGAAATGGTCAGTAATTTATTATAAGAAACAAAAAGAGGCTGCCTCGTAAGAGACAGCCTATAACTATAAACAGGAATGGAGTTTGCGATGAAGATTGGAAAAGTACCGGAGAATGTGCTCAAACGCTCCGTATTTAAACAGATACATACCAAAAGACCGGAGGTTGTCTTAGGCGCCGGTGTGGGAGAGGACTGCGCGGCGGTCAAGCTGGCAGAGGATGAGACACTTGTGATGTCAACAGATCCGATCACAGGAACGGCACAGGATATCGGTACACTTGCAATCCAGATTACGGCAAATGATCTTGCCAGTGCCGGGGCAGAGCCGGTCGGCGTTCTGCTTACTGTCTTGCTTCCACCGGAGATTGAAGAGCCTGATCTAAGAGAGATGATGCAGCAGGTAGAAGCTGCATGTGCAAAGGCAGGCGTGCAGGTCATGGGCGGTCATACGGAGATCACGGCAGTTGTCAACCAGCCGGTTATTTCCGTTTGTGGTGTCGGCAAAGTAAAAGACGGATGCCTGATCTCTACCGGAGGGGCAAAGCCGGGCATGGATATTCTTGTGACAAAGTGGATCGGGATCGAGGGAACCTCCATCATTGCAAAGGAAAAAGAAAAAGATCTTTTAACAAGATTTTCTGCACCATTTATCGAAAATGCGAAAAAACTGGATGTATATTTATCCGTGCTTTCAGAGGCCGCAGTCGCCGTTCGGTCTGGCGTTAGTGCTATGCATGACGTCACAGAGGGCGGTATCTTTGGTGCACTCTGGGAAATGGCAGAAGCATCTGGCGTCGGACTTGAAATCGATTTAAAAAAGATTCCCGTTCGTCAGGAAACAATCGAAATCTGTGAATTTTTCGGAATCAATCCATATGAACTGATCTCAAGCGGTTCTATGCTGATGGCGGCAGCCGATGGCAATCTGCTGGTAAATGAGCTGAAAAAAGCGGGAATACCGGCGGCGATCATCGGAAAAGCGACAGCCGGAAATGACAGAGTTTTATTAAATGAGGATGAGAGACGGTTTTTAGAGCCGCCGAAGACGGACGAATTATATAAAGTTGTATAATGTGTGAAAACCAGATTTTTCACACAAAAACAGATTGCAAGTATCGTTTAGCGGGCAGATCTGTTGTTATGGATTAAAGCAGTGCTCAAAAGAGTACAAATTATGGAGGATGGGATTATCATGCGTGAAAAGATTTTAACTTTTATAGAGAAGAACAGCAGAATTGATTTAAAGGAACTGGCTATCATTTTAGGTGTAGATGAGGCAGCCGTGGTAAATGAGCTTCAGAAAATGGAAGAGGAGCATATTATCTGCGGATACCATACCTGATCGACTGGGATAAGGCGGGAATTGAAAAGGTGACAGCTTTAATCGAAGTGCGTGTCACACCACAGCGCGGAATGGGATTTGACAAGGTGGCAGAGCGCATTTACAACTATCCGGAAGTAAATTCCGTTTATCTGATCTCCGGCGGATTTGATTTTATGGTAACGATCGAGGAAAGACACTGCGTGAGGTTTCCCAGTTTGTTTCCAATAAACTTTCACCGCTTGATTCTGTTTTAAGTACAAAGACGAATTTTATTCTGAAAAAATACAAAGATCACGGAACCGTTATGGCAGAACCGGCAAAAGATGAAAGGATAGAGATGTAATATGAGAGATCCATTAAATAAAACAATTACAACGATCCAGCCGTCCGGGATCCGTAAGTTCTTCGATGTGGTACATGAGATGAAGGACGCAATCTCCCTTGGTGTCGGCGAGCCGGACTTTGATACGCCGTGGCATATCCGCGACGAGGGTATTTATTCCCTGGAAAAAGGAAAAACACATTATACCTCAAATGCAGGTTTAAAAGAGTTAAAGACAGAGATCGACCGTTATCTGAACCGTCATTACGGGATATCTTATGACGTGGATCATGAGATCATGGTGACGATCGGAGGCAGTGAGGCAATCGATGCGGCAATGCGTGCTATGTTAGATCCGGGGGATGAGGTTTTGATCCCACAGCCGAGTTATGTGTCCTATGTGCCGTGTGCCGTTTTAGCAGGCGGAGTACCGGTCGTGATCGAGTTAAAGGCAGAAAACGAATTTCGTCTGACTGCAGAAGAGTTAGAGGCTGCGATCACGCCAAAGACAAAGCTTTTGGTACTTCCGTTCCCGAACAATCCAACCGGGGCAATCATGGAAAAATCAGATCTTGAAAAAATCGCGGAAGTGATCAAAAAACATGATATTTTTGTATTGAGTGACGAGATCTATTCAGAGCTTACCTACCTTGAGAAACATGTGACGATTGCGTCTCTGCCGGGAATGTGGGAGAGAACGATCGTGATCAACGGTTTTTCCAAATCACATGCCATGACAGGATGGCGTCTCGGCTATGCATGTGGACCGCGTGTGATCATTGAGCAGATGTTAAAGATCCACCAGTTTGCGATCATGTGTGCACCGTCCACCAGCCAGTACGCAGGCGTGGAGGCATTAAAAAACGGTGATGAGGATGTGGCACAGATGCGTGAGGAATACAACGGAAGACGCCGCTATCTGCTGCACCGTTTTAAGGAGATGGGATTATCCTGTTTCGAGCCGTTTGGAGCATTTTATGTGTTCCCGTGCATCAGCGAATTCGGTATGACATCCGAGCAGTTCGCCACGGAGCTTTTAAATACAGAGAAGCTTGCAGTCGTTCCGGGAACGGCATTCGGAGACTGCGGGGAAGGATTTATCCGTATTTCCTATGCGTATTCGCTGGAGAATTTAAAAGAGGCGATGAACCGCATGGAGGCATTTATTACAGGGCTGAGAAAACAGGGTGAAAAACAGGCATGACAGCTTATTTTTCATATTGTGGTCTGTTTGGCAGACTGCCTGGAAATGAGGATTATTATGGCAAAGTTAAATATTGTTTTATATGAGCCGGAGATCCCGGCAAATACCGGAAATATCGGAAGAACTGTGTCGCAACAGGGACAAGGCTCCATCTGATCGAACCGCTTGGATTTCATCTTGATGAAAATCGATCAAGCGTGCCGGGATGGATTACTGGAGTGAGCTTGACGTGACGACCTATGTGAACTGGGATGATTTCTGTGAGAAAAATCCGGGTGCAAAGATCTATATGGCAACGACAAAGGGACGCCATGTATACACAGAGGTTTCCTACGAGCCGGACTGCTATATTATGTTTGGAAAAGAGAGTGCAGGAATCCCGGAGGAGATCTTAAAAGCCAATCCGGATACCTGTGTGCGGATCCCGATGATCGGGGAGACACGTTCACTGAACCTGTCAAATTCCGTTGCGATCGTGCTCTATGAGGCACTCAGACAGAATCAGTTTGACCATATGAAGCTGCAGGGAGAACTGCACAGACTGCGCTGGGATGACTGATACGGGAAGGAATAAAAACAGATGGGAATTATTAAGGCAAAACAGCTTGTGCATGAATATATCAGACGTGATGAAGAGGGAAACGTAGAGTCGATCCAGACTGCCTTAGATCATGTGGATCTCGATGTGAAGCAGGGAGATTTTATCGCAATTTTAGGACATAACGGTTCCGGTAAATCTACGCTTGCAAAGCATATCAATGCACTGTTAGCCCCGTCCGAGGTAGTCTTTTTGTGGACGGCATGGATGTTTCAAAAGAGGAGAATGTCATTCCGGTGCGAAAGACCGCCGGAATGGTTTTCCAGAATCCGGACAATCAGATCATTGCCAGTGTAGTGGAGGAGGATGTCGGATTCGGACCGGAAAATATCGGTGTACCGACCGATGAGATCTGGCAGCGTGTGAGGAGAGTTTAAAGGCAGTCGGTATGTTAAAATACCGTCATCATTCGCCAAACAAACTTTCCGGAGGTCAGAAACAGCGCGTTGCGATCGCGGGTGTCGTAGCATGGAGCCAAAGTGCATCGTGTTAGACGAGCCGACCGCAATGCTTGACCCAAACGGAAGAGCGGATGTCATCCGCACTGCGCATGAACTCAATCAGAAAAAGGGTGTCACGATCATTCTGATCACACATTATATGGAAGAAGTCGTCGGTGCAGATAAGGTGATTGTGATGGACAAGGGGAAAGTTGTCATGCAGGGGACACCGCGCGAAATTTTTTCCCAGGTCGGAAAGTTAAAGGAATACCGGCTGGATGTACCGCAGGTTACGATCCTTGCTGACCTGCTCAGACAGTCAGGACTTGATATTCCGCTTGGCGTGCTGACGCGGGAAGAACTTGTGGGGCATATTCTGCGAATCGCACAGATCGATTCATGATCATGGAATGTGTATGATGTGGAGCGCAGAGATGGAATATCAGTAGAGCAGGCATTTTATGGTTATATGTTTTTAAAAGATCATCTGATTTTGAGTAAAATGGAAGGCTTTTGGGGTGCTGCTCTGCAGTGGGTGCCCCAGAAATGAGGATGAACATGTCAATTATTTTAGATAAAGTGAATTATGTATACAGCGAAGGGACTGCGTACCAGATCCAGGCGTTAAAGGATGTAAATTTAACGATCGAGGATGGACAGTTTATCGGCGTGATCGGGCATACCGGTTCCGGAAAGTCCACCTTGATCCAGCACTTGAACGGTCTGATGAAGGCGACATCCGGGACGATCTATTTTCATGGTCAGGATATTTATGAAGATGATTTTGACCTGCGTGAATTGAGAAACCGCGTCGGGCTGGTATTTCAGTATCCGGAGCATCAGTTGTTTGAGACAACGATCTTTGACGACGTGTGTTTCGGACCGAAAAATCAGGGATTGTCGAAAGAGGAGGCAGGTCTTCGGGCATTTGAGGCGCTGCGGAGTGTCGGACTGCCGGAGGAGCTTTATTACCAGTCTCCGTTTGATCTTTCCGGTGGACAGAAACGCCGTGTTGCGATTGCGGGCGTGCTTGCCATGAAGCCGGAGGTATTGATCTTAGATGAGCCGACGGCGGGACTTGATCCGGCAGGACGTGATGAGATCTTAGATCTTGTGGAGCGGATGCACAGGGAACGCGGTATTACGGTTATTTTAGTATCGCACAGCATGGAGGACGTCGCAAAATATGTGGAGCGTATTATCGTGATGAATCACGGCAGTGTGATGTTAGACGGTGCGCCAAAAGAAGTATTCCGCCACTACAAAGAACTTGAGGCGGTTGGACTTGCAGCACCGCAGGTGACTTACCTGATGCATGAACTGAAGGAAAAAGGTCTGAATGTGGATACAGATGCAACCACGGTGGCGGAGGCAAGAGCTTGTCTGCTCGAGGCGCTGACCGGAATAGATTCTGGAAAAACAGACTTTCATATGTAACGGTTCGGAGGAAGAAGATGTTAAGAGATATTACACTGGGCCAGTATTATCCACGGATTCCGTCATTCATAAACTGGACCCGCGCGTAAAACTGTTTGCTACATTTATTTATATTATATCATTGTTTTGTTTTAAAGGGATTGCGGCACTTCTGTTTGCGACTGTATTTTTGATCTTCTGCATCAGACGTCCAAAGTTCCATTTAAGTTTATGGTAAAGGGCTTGAAGGCGATCGTGGTGCTGATGCTGATCACGGCGGCATTCAACCTTTTTCTGACACCTGGTACGCCGATCGTGAAATTCTGGATCTTTAAGATCACGGCAGAGGGGGCACAGAATGCGATTCTGATGGCGATCCGTCTGACCTACCTGATCCTTGGAACCTCGATCATGACACTTACGACGACACCAAACCAGCTCACGGACGGTCTGGAAAAATCACTGATGCCGTTATCAAAGATCGGTGTTCCGGTTCATGCGATCGCGATGATGATGTCGATTGCACTTCGTTTTATCCCGATCCTCATCGAGGAGACAGACAAGATCATGAAGGCACAGATGGCGAGAGGTGCTGACTTTGAGAGCGGAAATCTGTTACTGAGAGTGAAAACATGATTCCTCTTTTGGTACCGTTATTCGTCTCTGCGTTCCGTCGAGCAGACGACCTTGCGATGGCTATGGAGGCGCGCTGCTACAATGGCGGCGAGGCAGAACCAAGATGAAACCTCTGCGTTACGCAGGCGTGGATCATAAAGCATATGTGCTTGTGATTGGGTATTTTGTGGTTATTTTGCTGTGCAGGTTCTTTTTACCGTTTCCGCAGTAAGGTAAGTTATGACGCGGGAAATTTTTGCAGTGCCGGCAGGCTGAGGTTCATGATGGAATGCCGGCAGGGTAGTTTGTCATTTTGGAAGGGTATTGCACAAAGCTGGAAAATAGGAGCGGTTTTGTGCAATTTGACAACCACTAAGTTGTGTGCCACCCTTTGCCACCCGAATCTTATGAATGAAAAAATCTCACAGGAGGAATATTCACCTGGCTAAGAAGAAGTTCCATTCATACAAAAGTTTGAACATGGGCGAAACAGATGAAAAATAGAAGTAATTCATCCATTTGTTGATAGAAAATCAGTCAAAATACAGGAAAATGGGCGAAAATGACATGAACCAGCGTAAATAGCCCGCAAAAATGAAAAATCCAGGGTGAAACGGGAAAATAGAAGAAGATTTCGCCCAAAACAGTGAAAAAGATGTTGAAAAGAAAGAAGGAATGGGCGAAATGATGCTGAGAGATTAGGTTTTCACCCATTGGATATTGAAGTGCACGGACTATTCTGTTCTACGGATTTTTTAAACAGAACAGAAAGTCAGCGTGAAAAATAAGCTTGATTCCAGGGATATTTGTCTGTTGGAAAAACAAGCGGCTTTTACGGCAATATATAAAAATATGTCTGCGGGAAGGTCAGATTGTTGCCGCTTTATCGCAGCATGCGGCTCAGAACAGGAGATTACTATGCGTGTAAAAATGATCGTGGCGTATGACGGCACGAATTACAAAGGATGGCAGGTGCAGCCGAACGGTATCACGATAGAAGAAGTGCTAAATAAGAATCTTTCGAATCTTCTGGGCGAGCAGATCGTGGTGAGCGGTGCGAGCCGGACGGATTCGGGTGTACATTCCCTTGGAAATATTGCAGTATTTGATACGAACACGAGGATGCCGGCAGATAAAATTGCATTTGCACTCAATCAGAGACTGCCGGAAGATATTGTGGTGCAGGGATCCTGTGAGGTGGAGGATGGCTGGCATCCGCGCTATCAGAACAGCAGAAAAACTTATGAATACCGTATTTTAAACCGGACATTCCGTATGCCGACAAGACGGCTGGATACCTATTTTTATCATTATCCACTGGATGTGGAGAAAATGAAAAAAGCGGCATCTTATCTTGAGGGAGAGCATGATTTTAAGAGTTTTTGTGCGATCGGTGCACAGGTAAAGACGACGGTGCGCACGATCTATGCCTGTGATGTGGAAAAAGAAGGAGATATCATCACGATCCGCGTGACGGGAAACGGTTTCCTTTACAATATGGTACGGATCATTGCAGGGACATTAGTGCAGGTTGGCGGTGGTGCGATCAAACCGGAGGCGGTAAAAGAAATTCTTGCAAAGAAAGACCGCAGCGCGGCAGGGCCTACGGCGCCGGCACACGGGCTTACGATGATGGGGATCGAGTTTGAAAACGTAGAATGAGAAAGAAGTGCACTTTGAAAAGATGTTACAACAGGGCAGGATGTTTTTGAATGATGCAGAAGTCAGTTTAAAACAGGCTCATTCATTTCTTCTAAAAGCACGTTTGTGTCAATCACGGACAGCTTTTTCCCAAAAGCAAAAATGAGGATGGAATCCCGTTTGTTTTTGGAATAGAGCTGTCCGTTTTTTGTGAGCGTGAGAGCACGCTGTGTTTCCGGGAGCTCAAGCTTTAGTGCAAGGCAGAGAGAAATGACTTTATCACGGGAGGGACTTCGCCTGCCGTCTAAGATCTGATAGCCGTAATTGCGCTGAATCTGGGCTGCAGAGATCAGTTTTGAGGCGGTCACGCCGCGGGCATGCATCAGTTCATTTAAATATTCCGGAAAGGTCACGGAAGATGTCATGTCTGCAAGTGCGTCAGTGTATTGTTTTAAATCGGAAATATTTTTGGCGGAAGAGAGAAGCTGCATCAGTTCGCCGGTCGTTTTCTGATCCATAAAGTCTCCTTGAATTGTACTGTAAAAAATAATAAAATATTTTTATACTACAAATTGTAAATGCTGGTTTGGGCGCATGAACTGCCCTGACATTTATAATATCGTGTTGTACAGATGAATGCAAGAAAATGGTGGGAAATTATATGCGGTTAGATGAGGAGTACTGTTTGTCAGAATATGTGGATCTTGGCAGACTGGGTGACAATGAAAAAGTACATATCGTAAGAAACCAAGTGAATGGTGTGATTGGTGTGCGAAAGTATGTTGCATTGGACCTGGAGGAGATTTATCTTTTTTTAAAGGAAAATCCGAATGCGTATATACCAAAGATCTATGAGTGTATTCAGACCGATACGAATCTGATCGTGATTGAGGAGTACTTGAGCGGAAAAAATTTGGAAGAAATGTTAAAAGAAAAGAATTTTTCGGAGAAAGACGCTGCTGATATCATAATCTGTCTGTGCAATGCGCTTTACCCTTTGCACCATGCAAAAATGCCAGTCATATGCAGAGACTTGAAAGCAGAGAATGTGATTCTGACCAATGAGGGGGAAGTGAAGCTGGTCGATTTTGGACATTGCGAGGATCTACCAGCTGGCAAGTCAAAGGATACTGTTATGATGGGAACGCAAGGCTATGCGGCACCGGAACAGTTTGGGTTCGGACAGACGGATGCGAGAACCGATATTTATGCGATGGGTGTGCTGCTTAATTATATGCTTGTGAGAGAGTTCCCGATGGAAAAGCTGACCGAAGGAAAATTCAGGACGATTGTGTTAAAATGCATTAAGATAAACCCTGAGGACCGGTATCAGAATGTGGATGAACTTAAGGCGGATATCTGCAATGCAGCGGAAATCCCCTGCAGTAGTATGGATAGTGATAAAAATAAGTTTTATTGTGCGCAGAGCTGTAAAAAAGATCAAGCCGGTGAAATCCCTTTTTATAAAATACCGGGATTTCGGACAGGAAAAGTATGGAAAATGATCGTCGCAGTCATAGGATATGCACTGACCACAGTTACCGCGTGGTCGTTAGAAGCGCATGATGCGAATGGAAAACTGCTCCCACAGTCAAAATTGACACTGGAACGGCTGGTGGTCTGGCTGTCGCAGATCGTATTTATATTTTTTGTCTGTGATTATATGGGAATGCGGAGAAACATACCGGTTGTAAACAGTAAGAACCGGTTCGTAAGACTGATCGGTTATGCTGCAGCGGAATTTATATTTCTTTTTGCTGCAGCTGCCATCTGCGCGATCTTAGAAGCAATATTATTTTAAATGTAATTTGACAGTCAAAAATTGAACGTACTATTTGAACTCAACATTATATAATGTGAAAATGTATGCACGGTGCATACAAAAATAAATGAAATACGGCTAAGATGAGAGAAGCATAAGACAGAGATGTTTTACGCTTCTTTCTTTTTGTCCGCCTGGGTCAGATATTCTTTCAATATCATATTGATATATTGGGAAAAAGAACGGTCGTCCTGCTCGGCGAGGAGCTTTAACTGTTCAATGATGTCTGAATCAAGTGTGATGCTTACTTTATTTTTTAATGGTTTCATAGACAGCCTCATTTCGTTTTCGATTAAATAACTCTATTTTTATATATACGATAAATGGTTGACATATACCACTAAGTAGGATAAAGTAGCATAAAGTAGGATGAAATAAAAAGTAGTAAAACAAAGGAGTAAAATCCGTGCCCAGAGTGCTGGGCATTGCTCACCAAAGGCTCGCATTTTGCTCCGCAAAACAAGGAGTAAAATCCTCTGCTCACCAAAGGCTCGCATTTTGCTCCGCAAAACAAGGAGGATTATGAAATGGAAAATGAAACAAAGTTGTGCAAACACTGTAAGAGTGAGATACCGAAAGGCGCGAAGGTCTGCCCAAACTGCAGAAAGAAACAGGGCGGTATCGGGAAATGGATCGTGATCGTGGTGGTGGTGGTTATTATTATTGCAGCAATGTCGGGCGGTGGAGCGGATAAACCGAAAAAGGTAGAGAATGCCTCGACGCAGAATAATACAGATAACAAGGCTGATGTGGTGAATGATACTACAGAAGATACCTCTGTCAAACAAGAAGATAGTGAGAAGGATATATTTGGTATTGGTGAAACTGCAGAAATGAATGATGTGCAGGTTACAATGGTCAATTATAGCAGAGCAGCGGGTCAGAGTATAATAAACCGGCAGATGGAAATGAGTTTGTTCTGGTAGAGTTTGAAATCGCAAATAATTCTGATTCTGAGATAAATATAAGCAGTATGGCGAGTTTTGAAGCATATGCGGACGATTATGCACTGAATTATTCAGTGAGTGCTCTTTTGGAGAAAAATGATCAAAATCAGTTAGATGGAACCATTGCAGCAGGGAAAAAAATGAATGGTGTGATTGGGTATGAGGTCCCGGCGGACTGGAAAACAATCGAAATTCATTTTAAGGACAATGTATGGAGCAGTAATAAATTTAAGTTTGAGATAACGAAATAGGCAGATTAGAGGCGGACATCTGATAAAGGATATCCGCCTCTTTCAGAGTTAATTTGGAAGATAGTTTTATTTGTAAAAAGTTTGATCTAAAGTAAAAAAAATCCTTGACACACAAGGCGTCGTGTACTATACTATTTAAGTCTGTGATAGTGAAGTAATGTCAATCCAAAGCCCCGGAGCGACATTTAAACTATAAACAATTTATTGAATACCAAGCGGTGTGTCCTGGACATTCACATTGCAGAGGTGTTCCGTAACATTATTTCTAGGAGGAAGATCAATGAAAACTTTTATGGCTAGCCCAGCTACCATTGATAGAAAATGGTATGTAGTTGACGCTGAAGGTATGACATTAGGACGTTTAGCATCTGAAGTTGCTAAAGTATTAAGAGGAAAGAATAAACCAATCTTTACACCGCACATCGACACAGGTGATTATGTAATCGTTGTTAACGCTGAGAAGATCAAAGTAACCGGTAAGAAATTAGAGCAGAAGATCTACTACAATCACTCTGATTATGTAGGTGGTATGAAAGAGACTACCTTAAAAGAAATGTTAGCAAAACATCCGGAAAGAGTTATCGAGCACGCAGTAAAAGGCATGCTTCCAAAGGGACCTTTAGGAAGAGAGATGTATACAAAATTATTCGTATACGTTGGACCGGATCACAAGCATGCAGCTCAGAAACCTGAAGCTTTAACATTTTAATTAGGAGGGAAAAACAGTGCTAATACAAAGTATTACGGAACAGGAAGAAGAAAATCATCTGTTGCCAGAGTATATTTAGTACCAGGTACAGGTAAAATTACCATCAATAAAAGAGATATGGATGAGTATTTCGGATTAGAGACATTAAAGGTTGTTGTTCGTCAGCCTTTAACAGCTACCGAGACAGCTGATAAATTCGACGTCTTAGTAAACGTTCGCGGTGGTGGATACACAGGACAGGCAGGAGCTATCCGTCATGGTATCGCTCGTGCATTATTAAATGTAGATGCTGACTACAGACCAGTATTAAAGAAAGCAGGATTCTTAACACGTGATCCTCGTATGAAAGAGCGTAAGAAATACGGTCTCAAAGCAGCTCGTCGCGCTCCACAGTTTTCTAAGAGATAATTATCTCGAAAGAGACAATCGAATTATGTTTACAAACCCCGGAAAATCAAGGTTTTCCGGGGTTTTCTTATACCCAAACGTTGATATGTTTCAAAGTGAAGTTCCTTAAATCTTTGAAGCCGCAAAATGATGCAAGCTCTTTCTTTGATTTGGATTCTATGCAGAAAGCCAAAATTTGCGTAGACCACTTCCGCGGCGTTCCATGTATTTCATGCGGTGAAAATTCCTTTGCGATTTTTTGGTTGACAATGTCAAAATTACATAGTATCCCCACTCGCTTGAAACCTTGAAGCGTTCTGGCGCGGCGGAGATCGAGCAAGTGGCAGCTTCAGATACAGTGAAAAATATACTTTGCCTTGGGACGGAGATAAATGAGATTCTTGAAACACTCATTGTGCGTGGGCAGAAAAGCGGCGAGGTAAGAAAAGAAGTTGTTCCTGTGCTGACGGTCTATGTCCTCTCCACAAGCATTGATTCGCTGCTTGCGCTTGCCGAGACAAAGGGAAAATTCATTTGCGCGCAGAATGGTATGACAGAAGAGGAGTTCCTCGACTATGGTTTCCGACAGATAATCAACTCTATCCTTGAAGTACAAATATGATGAGGGTGCGACATGGATAAAATGTATCTTAGAGATGCAGTATTGGCAGCGCAATGAGAAAGTTATATGAGAAAAACGCATAACGAACCACGCAGATTTCGCTTGAGATATTATGACGATTCAAGAGGTTAAGAGAGCGTAAAGATCATTGCAATCAGGAAAAGGTGAGGTGGTATAAATGGTTGAAAATATAGAAAAGAAATTAGTTAGAGGATTTTCCGTTATTTTGTCCGAAATGTAAATATACTTGTGTGATTTATTTTAGAAATAAAAAAATTGAAGAAATTAAAACGCCAGACGCTTAGACGCAGAGCAAGACTGATAGATGAAGGTTTGCTCTGCGTTTTGTAATCAATACACTCAGCACGCCTGTAAATGACACAGGTCTTACCGTAGAAATGCAACTGCTTCATACGGGCACTGGAGCTGTTTCATGCAAATACGAAAGAAATGGAAGAAAAATATGGGAAACATCAAACATGGAGGACAAAGGAATGAATAACGAAGTTAGTATTACTGCCCTGATGAGTTCATTTGGACGGGCGTTTCATGCAGAAAATGAAGATCATCCGGTTTTCGCGGATCATCTTGCAAAAGAGCTGATGACAGCAGAAGAATATGCCGCCGTTCTGACTGGCACAAAGCAATATGTTATGCTCGGCGCAGGTCTGGATACCTTCGCTTTTCGGGAAAAAGAATTCTTATCAAAACATAGGGTATTTGAAGTCGATCATCCCCTGACGCAGAAAGATAAAATAGAACGGATCACCCGTGCCGGTTGGACGATTCCTGATAATCTCACCTTTGTTCCTGCGGATTTTACGAAAGATAATGTAGCGGAACGTCTGATCGATGGGGGGTTGACGCATCTGTGAAAACATTTTTCTCATGGCTCGGCGTAACGTATTATCTTTCGACGGAAGCAATCAATACGATGTTGGCTGCACTTTCCGAACTTTGTGCGGATGGGAGTTCGCTTGTGTTTGATTATCCAGATGAGAATTTCTTTGATGCTTCCGAAAAGCGTGTGCAGAACACAATTATGATGGCAAAAGCAGGTGGCGAGCCAATGCAATCAGCCTTTTCCTATAGCGAGATTGAAAAACTCCTGGAGAAACATGGCTTTCTGATTTATGAGTTGTTGACACCGGATGATATTCAAAGGGATATTATCGACAAGGCAGGGGCGGATATGAAAGCCTTTGAGCATGTTAATTACTGTCTTGCTGTCAGGAAAAACTAAAAAGGCTGTCACACAACCAGTCGGATCAGGTAACTTTTTTACAAGATAACAGGATTGGGAAATTGCCCTCCGAAAAAAGATTGTCTAAAATATAACAAACGAGACAGGAAATGTTTCAATAAAGGAGGAAAAAGCAGCATGGCAGAAGTAAACGCTGTGGAAAAGCAGCCTGTTACCCAAGAGTACCTGAAAAAAATGGACGCCTATTGGCGTGCGGCAAACTATCTTGGAGCAGCACAGTTATATTTACTGGACAACCCGTTATTACGCGAGCCGTTGACGATGGATCATATAAAGAAAAAGATCGTCGGACACTGGGGAACCGTTCCGGGACAGAACTTTGTATACGTTCATTTAAACCGTGTCATCAAAAAATATGATCAGGATATGATCTTAATTTCCGGTCCTGGCCACGGTGGAAACTTTTTTGTGGCAAATACATATTTAGAGGGAACTTACAGCGAGGTATATCCGAACATCGGAGAGGATATGGACGGACTGAAAAAACTGTGTAAACAGTTTTCTTTCCCGGGCGGTATCTCAAGCCATGTTGCACCGGAAACTCCTGGTTCCATCAACGAGGGCGGTGAGCTTGGATATTCACTGGCACACTCTTTTGGTGCGGTATTTGACAACCCGGATCTGGTTGCAGCATGTATCGTCGGAGACGGTGAGTCCGAGACAGGACCGCTTGCAACTTCCTGGCAGTGCAACAAATTTTTAAACCCGAAAACAGACGGTGCGGTTTTACCGATCCTGCATCTGAACGGATATAAGATCAGCAACCCGACCATCTTAGCACGTATTTCCCGTGAAGAATTAGAGCATTTCTTCGACGGATGCGGCTGGAAACCGTATTTCGTGGAGGCGATGAGCCGATGGATATGCACAGCAAGATGGCGGCTGCCTTAGATCAGGCGATGGATGAGATCAAGGCGATCCAGAAAAATGCGAGAGAAAATGATGATCTGACCAGACCGAAATGGCCGATGATCGTACTCCGCACCCCGAAGGGCTGGACAGGACCAAAGGTAGTGGATGGCAATCAGATCGAAGGCTCTTTCCGTGCACATCAGGTTCCGATCATGATGGACAAACCGGAACATCTTCAGATGTTAAAAGACTGGCTGTTAAGTTATCATCCGGAGGAGCTGTTTGATGAGGACGGAAAACTGATTCCGGAATTAAAGGCATTAGCACCGACCGGCGACCGCAGGATTGGATCAAACCCGCATGCAAACGGGGGTAAATTACTGCGCGATCTGCGTCTGCCTGATTTTAAAGATTATGCTGTGGATGTTCCAAAGCCGGGTGCTGTGGAAGCGCAGGATATGATCGAACTTGGCGGATTTGTCAGAGATATTTTCGAGTTAAATGAAGATGCAAAGAACTTCCGTATTTTCGGACCGGATGAGACGATGTCAAACCGTCTTGGAAAAGTATTTGAGGCAACGAACCGTGACTGGAACGGTGAGGCTTATGATACGGATGAATTCCTTGCACATGACGGACGTGTCATGGACTCTATGTTGAGTGAGCATATGTGTGAGGGATGGTTAGAGGGATATCTGTTAACCGGACGTCATGGATTCTTTGCAAGTTATGAGGCATTTATCCGTGTGGTTGATTCCATGTGTGCACAGCATGCAAAATGGTTAAAGGTTTGCAACCAGCTTCCGTGGAGACAGTCCATTGCATCCTTGAACCTGATTTTAAGCTCGAATGTATGGCAGCAGGATCACAATGGATTTACACATCAGGATCCGGGGTTCTTAGACCACATTGCAAATAAAAAATCAGACGTGGTACGCCTTTATCTGCCGCCAGATGCAAACTGTTTATTATCCTGCTTCGATCACTGTATCCGCAGCCGCAACTATGTCAATGTGCTCGTGACATCCAAACATCCGAGACAGCAGTGGCTGACCATGGAGCAGGCAGTCAAACACTGTACACAGGGTATCGGCATCTGGGAGTGGGCAAGCAACGACCAGGGCGAAGAGCCGGATGTAGTTATGGCATGCTGCGGTGATACACCGACATTAGAGACATTGGCAGCCGTTACGATCTTAAGAGAGGCACTGCCGGAGATTAAGATCCGTGTGATCAACGTTGTCGATCTCATGAAATTAGAGCCGAACACGAAACATCCGCACGGACTCAGCGATGCAGAATACGATGCACTCTTTACCAAAGACAAACCGATCATTTTTGCATTCCACGGTTATCACACACTGATCCATGAGCTGACCTACCGCAGAACCAACCGCAACATCCACGTTTACGGTTATCAGGAGGAAGGTACGATTACAACACCGTTTGATATGCGTGTACAAAACGAAATCGACCGTTTCCACTTAGTAAAGAACGTCATCAAATATCTGCCACAGCTTGGAAACAGAGGATCTTATCTGGTACAGCAGATGAACGACAAACTCGTAGACACAAACAGTACATCCACGAGTACGGTCAGGATCTGCCTGAGGTAAGAGACTGGAAATGGAATCTGTAAGATAAATCTGAAAAAATAGTTACATCTTTTTGCGGAACTGTGCCGGCGTAAGCTGGTGCCGTTCCGTAAATATTTTATAGAAATAACCTTTGTTGTGGTAACCGACCGCTTCCGTGATCTGGTCGATCGTGGCATCGGTCGTAAGAAGCAGCGTTTCAGCGCGGCGCAGGCGCAGAAGCTGTAAGTATTCCGTATAGGTAAGCCCGGTCTGTGTTTTTATGAGACGGTTAAAATAATCTTCCTGAAAATGAAATTCCTCAGAAAGTCCTGTAATGGAAATCTGGGTCAGATGATTTTCCATATAATCTGTGATCTCTTCAAATAAAATCCAGTTCATCTGTTTTCGCAGTTGTTTTGACAGCGAAAATTCATAATTTGTTCCAAGAATCCTGAAAATACGCAGCAGTAATCCCTGACAGATCAAAGGGGAGGCAACATCATGCTGTTTTAACTCGGACAGCAGCTGATAAAGCGCCTGTTCCATTTTTTCCATACCCTCCGGCTGTGGACGGAAATGCAGATACTGCTGCAGATTTTTCTGCTCTAATAATGCCATATTTAAAAAAGAAGCAATTCTTCCGGAAGTGCTCAGATGTTTCATGATATCATTAAAAATAGCATTTGTGATACCGAGAAATAAGATCGTGGAAGAACCACTGTCTAAGATTTCCTGATGTTCACAGTTGCGGTCGATCAGGCAGAGTTCCCCCTTGTGGAAAGTAAATTCATTGCCGAGGTCTTCTGACGGTATTCGCCGTCCACGATATAAAAAAGTTCGAGATATTCATGTGAGTGCATCTGGGTGCGCATGCCCGGTTCAAACCGTTTCTCGTAAGTAAAGGCGGTACCGGAGGGGATGATCGTGGCAGAAACAGTGTGAGGTTCGTGGATATCCCAGATCAGGCCAAACATGTGCTCTGATTCCGGAAGGGGATATGGTTTGACTTCGATATCGTGCTGCGAATACTCCGGACAGACAATGCGGAAACGCTGATAAATATCTGGTGATTCATAAGTTGTATTATCATAAAGAAGATGTCTGATATATTGTTTTAAGTTCATAATAACCTCATCTGAAAGCAGCAAAATGTGAAATATTTTAAATATCTTTAGTTTATCACAGCACATTTTATGGCGCAATATGTCGAAAAGTATGAAAAAAATTTGTAATAAGTATTGTGTGTTTTTATTGAGGGGTGTACTATAATTATGCAAGTATATTCAAAAGCGAAAGGAAGAGGGATTTAGATGACAGGAGAACAATATGTAAGAGCAAATAAAAGAGTATATAATGTGGTAATAATCCTGCTGGCAGTGATGACGATTCTGTCTGTTATGGCATGTCTGGCGGAGTTTAAGATTACGATACTGCTTCAGACTGCAGCTGCAGTTGCGGGAATTATTGTTGTGAATACTTATGCAAAAAAGTTTGGAATTAAAAAGGTGGGAAATCCTGCTTGGAACAGGAAGTGCTGTATATTGTGTATTTCTTTTACTGAATCAGAATAATTTTGTTTACGCATATGGAATCCCGCTCTTTGTTGCATGTGTTTTGTATTTAGATGTAAGTTTGTATATTATGGTATTGGTGTAACTGCAGTAGGAAATATCATTCATATCATAGTGCAGGTTATTACAAAAAGAGCCGATGGGATAGAACTTTTTTTTAGTATTATCATTCTTGCAACAGTAGTTTATGCGGTATATGAAGCATCTATCCTCCTTACAAAATTTAGTGAAGAAAATCTGGAAATGCAGGCTGCAGCATCTGAAAAAATGCTGGCTACAGCGGAAAATCTGGTGAAACATTTTGATTCCGCAAAAGAAAAATTAGAGACATTAGAGGAAGTCATCAATAACAACAATGAATCTATTTCCAATATTGCCCAGAGCACGGGAAGTACTGCGGAGGCAATCCAGCAGCAGGCATTGATGTGTGAGGAAATCCATAAGAATACGGACAGTGCAGAAAAAGAAACCGAAGCGATGATTGATAAGGCAAATCATACGATGGAGAATGTGGCAGAGGGTGCGAGACTGGTAACAGGATTAAAAAATCAGGCTGACAATGTGGAGCAGGCAAGTAACCAGGCGGCAGAGTCCACCAAACAGGTCAGCAACCGTGTGGAGGAAGTAAAAGGAATTGTTGCGACTATCTTAAGTATCTCCAGCCAGACCAATCTTCTTGCATTGAATGCTTCTATTGAGGCAGCAAGAGCAGGTGAGGCAGGAAAAGGGTTTGCAGTCGTTGCGGAAGAAATCCGTCAGTTATCGGAGCAGACAAAAGATGCAACGAACCGGATCACGGATATCATTCAGGATCTGAATGAAGATGCACAACATGCGATGGACAGTATGGAACATTCTGCGGATTCAATCCGTGAACAGAACGAACTGATTGAGACAACAAAGAATAAATTTGAGACCATCAATGACGAAATGCAGTCACTGGCAAGTGCAATCGGAGAGATCGAGGAAGTATGCAGTCCATTTTAAACAGTACAGACACAATTTCCCAGAGTATATCGAATCTCTCTGCAACCGGTGAAGAAATAGCTGCTTCTTCCACAGAAGGACTTCAGACAGCAGAACATGCAGTAGATGCAATGAAACAGACCAAAGAGATCATTGATGCTACTTATCTGCTGGCACAGGATCTGGAGTCTTATGCAGAATAGATCAGACAGAAAATAACAGCGGGAGGCTGAAAAGTCAGGTAAAAATAAGTGACTGTTCATACTGGTGTGTGAACAATAACAAAAATGCAGGGATCAGGAGCAGAATGAATATTGCATATTGTGAAGATGAAAAGATCCAGTTAGAATATATGGAGCAACTGATCAAAAAGTGGGCAGACGAAGGGAATGACACTGTTACATATTTTGGCTATGGCAGTGCGAAGGAGCTGTTGTTTGAGCATCCGGACAGTTTCCCGTTCGATCTGCTCCTTTTGGATATTGATATGGACGGCATGGATGGCATGGCGCTCGCAAAGGAGATCCGGGAAAAAGATCAAAAACTTCCCATCGTTTTTTTGACGAACCGCAGTGAGTATGTGTTTGAAGGGTATGAGGTTGGCGCATTGCGCTATCTTTTAAAACCGGTGGAGGAGACAAAGTTGTTTTCTCTGCTGGATGAGATTTCTTATGCGCTTGGCAAAGAAAGGCGCTATCTGATCGAAAATGTGGGTGGGGAGACTGTAAAAATTCCGGTCGATACCATTTACAGTGTGGAGGCGAAAGGGCATTATATCCGTCTGCACACGAGCGTGGGTGATTATGAATACAAAAAGAACCTTTCTGAAATAGCAGGAGAATTGATGGAAAATCAGCCGGAACAGGCAGAAAAATTTGTCAGCACGCACAGGAGCTTTATTGTCAGCCTTGCGGCGGTGGAGCGCGTGCAGCGCACAGAGTGCATCCTTTCGGACGGCAGTAGTGTGCCGGTGAGCAGGAATGCTTATAAGAGTGTAAATGAAGCATTTATCCGTTATTATATGGAACATGGGGATATGTGTGAAAAATGAGAATACCGCTGATCACAAAATATTTAGAAGAGAAGAATATGGAGTACCAGAATGCCCTGCTTGAAAAGCAGGTGCAGGAGGTACAAAATATCTATCTTACCATGCGCGGCTGGCGGCATGATTATCACAATCACCTGCAGGCAATGAAAGCGTATGTCAAGATGGGAGAATATGACAGGTTAGAGGAATATTTAGGACTGCTGGAGCAGGACTTAGATCACGTCAATCAGCTGATTGAGACTGGAAATGTCAATTTGGATGCTATTTTAAATTCGAAAATATCCTTAGCACAGAAAAACGGAATTGAGATCGACTATCAGGCAAAATGTCCGGAAACACTTGCTGTCAGTGATATCGACCTCTGTGCTCTGATCGGAAACCTGTTAGACAATGCAGTGGAGTCCTGTGAGAAACTGACCACGGAAAAACCGTTTATCCGCCTTTATATCGGAGTACTCAAAAAACAGCTTTACATTTCGGTGTCGAACGCGACAAATGAGACAGTGCGCAAGATGGATTCGGAGTACATCAGTAAAAAACGGGGAAATCACGGGCATGGATTAAAACGGATCAATCTGGTGGTTGAAAAGTATGGCGGGTACATTAACAGACAGAATGAGCCGGGGGTGTTTGTGACGGAGATTATGCTGCCGCTGTAAAAGTTTGGGTAAAAGCCGGGGAGAAAAGGTGTGACCGTCAGGTTGTGGTGGCAGACCGGTGTGTCAGCCACACCTTTTCATTCCAGCCTTTTGTATATTGGCGATACTGTTGGTGCACGGAAGATGACCTTCCGTGCACTTTTTGTGTGAAGTTCAAAAAGCTGATAGAGTATAGACATAGAAGTGATATCACACCACCACCCCAAAACGAGAGGAGTCATCAACCATGAACCAACCGAAAAAATACACCGCCGCATCCAACCAGCGTTTCATCCTCCGCGAACTATGGCACTACGACAGATCCACCATCTTTTTTGCCATCGCCGAGATCATTACCCAGATCGGCAAAGGCTTCGGCACCATACTGATTCCATCCATGATCGTAGCGTTTTTAGAGCAGTACCAAAAAGGCATGATCACCCAGGAAACACTGCCCGGAGCAGTCGCAAAACTGGTAACATTTTTTGCCGGATACAGCATCTGGTGCATCATAACCGGATATCTGAAACGGAGAAACCAGTTCCAGTATGTAAAATTCCGCTGCGGCACAATGATTGAATGCACCTATCAGAAATATATGTCACTCGACTATGTGCAGTGCGAGGACGAAAAAGTCCAGCAGCTTTTAAAGAAAGCGGGAGAGGCAGTCAGCGGAAACTACCGGGGCATCGAGGGTGTGCTTCATTACGACGTCGAACTCTTAAAGGAAGCCGGGGCATTGATCCTGTACGCATCCCTGATCTCCGGTGTATCGGCATGGCTGGTCGTACTTTTAGTTGTCATTTCACTGGTTCAGATCTTAAGCTATAAACTGGCAAATAATTACGAATTAAAACACCGTGATGCAAAGGCGAAACTTACAGTGACACAGGACTATCTGGACCGTCAGGCATATGCAGTGGAAAACGGAAAAGATATAAGGCTTTACCAGATGAAAGAATGGTTAAGCGGACATTACCGTGCTGCAAACAAAAAATACCAGGCACTGCTGGCAAAAGAAAAGGCATGTTATTTTGCGGATGATCTCTTTGGGCTGCTGCTGCAGCTTGGCAGGGATGTGGTCTGTTACGGCTATCTGATCGGACAGCTGATGCAGGGAATGTCCATCGCACGTTTTGTGCTTTATATCGGGATCGTCAGTGGATTTTCCACCTATTTTTCGGAACTTACGATGATGATCAGCCAGATCTCATCCTGCTTAAAGCCGGTCGGACAGATGCAGGAATTTACAGAGTTAGAGAATGTATATCACCATGGCGAGGGAGTCCGGTTAAAGGATGAAAAGGAGGCAGTGGAAGTCGAATTTTCACATGTCAGTTTTTCCTATCCGGGCACAGACCATAAGATATTAGATGATGTGAGCTTTCGCATTAAAAAAGGCGGAAAGATGGCGTTAGTCGGCATCAACGGTGCCGGAAAATCAACGATCGTCAAACTGCTCTGCGGTTTTTATATGCCGGATGAGGGACACATTTACATTAACGGAACGGATCTTGCCACGATGGATCTTGATGCGTGGTACCGGTCGCTTGCAGCAGTCTTTCAGGATGCATTTACCTATTCCTTTTCCATTGCGGACAATGTAACATGCAGCATGGGAGAGGACTATGATGCGGAAAAATGCAGGGAGCATTAAAAGATGCCGGCCTCTGGGAGAAAATACAAAAACTTCCACAGAAAGAGAACACATTTATCGGAAAAGAGGTAAGTGAGGATGGCATCCATCTTTCCGGCGGGGAGACACAGAAACTGATGCTTGCGCGTGCGCTCTATAAAGGATGTGCACTGTTGCTTTTGGATGAGCCGACCGCAGCATTAGATGCGATCGCAGAAAATGAGATGTATGAGAAATACAATGAAATGCTGACTGGAAAAACGGCACTGTTTATTTCACACCGTCTGGCATCGACGCGGTTCTGTGACCATATTTTATTCCTGGAAAACGGAAAGATCACAGAGGAGGGCACCCATGAGGAACTGATGCAGGAAAATGGCGGATATGCCGAAATGTTCCTGGTACAGAGCAGATATTACAAAGAGGAAGGGGCACAGTCACATGAAGAACATATGGCAGGAATTTAAAAGTTTTATAAAGATGATCAGCAAAGGGAAAAAAGATGTGGCTGTTGTCATGGCAGCCGGCGGATTTATGAAAGCAACCGTTCCGTTTCTGGTATTTTATTTTTCGGCACAGATTTTAAACAATGCGATCGAAGGGGATTATGAGGCATGTGTGAAAAGCGTGGCAGCACTTTTGCTGTCGCAGTTTGTCTGTGAACTGGTGAACCGGTTTTGCCAGAAACGGATCGAAGTACTCGGAGAGAGCTGCCAGCAGATCATAAGACAGCAGATGGCAGACAAGGCATTTGAACTGCAGTATGAAAAATTTGAAAAACAGGAAACGCTTGACGCATTAAGGCACGCAAAACTTACGGCAGGCGGAAATGGGGACATCAAAGACCAGGTGGATACCTGTTACCAGATCTTTGTACAGTTTTTTTCCATGTGTTATTCGGTCGTATTTTTTCTTCTGCTGTTGCTGAAAATCGATGCCGAACAGAAAAAAACATTTTTTGTCTCCTATGGATCAACGCTGCTTTTGATTGGCTTATATGCAGTTGTTGTAATTGTGAATTTATATCTTGGAAAAATACTCAGCGCAAAACAGTATGAATTTATACATGCAAATGACCACAATAATGCACTGGGCGGTTATCTGGGCGGGGTCATGACAGATGAAAGAAATAGCAAAGATATCAGACTTTATGACCTGTCAAAACTCTTTTTGGGGAAATTCAGACAGATGGTGGAGGGCTATAGTATTTATTTACAGATGGGAAAAGTAAATGGAAAATACAGGGGAATGATTGAGGGCATCAACCAGTTTGCAGCAGGCGCTGCATATCTGCTGGCAGGCATGAAAGCATTAAACGGGATGATCGATATCGGAAATGTCATCTTATATGCAGGTGTCATCTCACAGACCGTGAACTGTATTACGGAATTTGGTTCACAGGTCATTTCCTTTCAATTTTGTGCGGAATATTTAAGCGTTTTTGATAAATTTATACAAAGTCCGGCAATGGCTTACGATGGTACATTGCCGATCGAAAAGCGGGATGACGGACAATATGAATTTGAATTTCATGATGTAAGTTTTGCTTACCCGGACTGTGGGACACAGGTGTTAAGCCATGTCAGCTTAAAATTTAATATTGGGGAAAAAATGGCGTTAGTCGGACAAAACGGTGCAGGAAAAACGACATTGATCAAATTGCTCTGCCGTCTCTATGAGCCGACGGAGGGTACGATCACGTTAAACGGCATCGATATCTGGAAATATAACTATGAGGAATATACGAGGGCATTTTCCGTTGTCTTTCAGGACTTTGCAATGTTTTCTCTGCCGGTCGGCGAGAATATTGCTGCAAGCAGTGCAGTGGATGAAGAGAGAGCATGGGAGGTGTTAGAGGAAGTTGAGCTGGCAGAACGTGTGAGAAAGATGAAAGACAGTTTAAAGACACAGCTTTATAACAACAACGGTGCGGGCGTCGACGTCTCCGGCGGCGAGGCACAGCGGCTCGCAATCGCACGCGCACTCTATAAGGACGCGCCGTTTGTGATCTTAGACGAGCCGACCGCAGCTTTAGATCCGATCGCGAGGCGCAGATCTATGAGAACTTTAATGAGATGGTACGCAATAAAACTGCAATTTATATTTCCCACCGCATGAGTAGCTGTAAATTCTGCGACCGGATTGTAGTGCTGGATGCCGGAAACATTGCTGAGATGGGAACGCATGACACATTGTTAGCGGAAAATGGAATCTACGCCAGACTTTATCAGACACAGGCACAGTATTACGCGTAAAAACCATTGAAAAAAATCTTAATATTTGCTTAAAATCCCTTATAAACTATATTCAGATGGAAAATTGTGCTACAATACCAATGATGGGCAGGTTTGGCAAAAACTGCCCAAAAGAGAAAAATAAGAGGATGGGAGGCAAAATGTTATGATAAAAAAGAGACTGGAATGGTTAAAGCGCGGTCTGTGTATCACATTAGCAGGCGCTATGATCATCTGTTCCGATACCATGGCATTTGCAGCAGATGCGGCAAACGGGCAGGTCGTGGAACAGACAGGAGAGACCGAAGTTTTGACGGATGAACAGTCAGATCAGACAAAAGAAGATGCGAAAAATGAAAAGGCTTCTGAAGTAACCGACAAAACAAAAGTTACGGAACAGGCAGAAACAGAGACTACCGGAACAACGGAGAAAGACAAAACAACCGAAGTGACGGAAACGACGGAAAACACGGAAACAACCGAAGTGACGGAAACAACGGAAAACACAGAAGCTACCGAAGTGACGGAGTCAACCGAAAAGACGGAAACAACGGAAAACACAGAAGCTACCGAAGTGACGGAGTCAACCGAAAAGACGGAAGAAACCGAAAAACCTGAGGGAACGGAAACTACTGAGGAGACAGAGACAAAAGCAACAGATGTAAGCAAGGTTATTCTGATTACAGATTCAGAGTATCAGGTTGTAAGCATAGATCAGAGTATCCCACTTCCTGATTATGTATTTTATCCAAACAGTGACACGGATAAAACAGCAGTCGAATGGACCGTGGATGATCTGAATGTTGCAGAGGTAGCCACAACAACAGATGCCAATGGCAAAGTCAGCGGAACCGTAAAGGCGAAAGCGGCAGGTGTGGCAGTGGTAAAACTTCAGGTAGTAGGAAAAACAGAAGTGAATGCCGCATTCCGTCTGATCGTAAGACCAACGAATGAACCGAAGAACTGTAAGGCAGATGCAACTTACAATTCAGTCAGCTTAAGCTGGTCACCTGTTGCAGACGCAAATGGTTATACCATCACACGAAAAGTGGAAGGCTCAGATACAGAGCAGACGATCGCACATGTGGATGGTACTGATACGGTGTCGTATAAAGATACGGCAGCACAGACCGGAATCAGCTATATTTATCATGTATATGCCTATACAAAATATACGAACAACGGACAGACGGATTATGCCAATACGGATACCTATGCATCCGTAAAAGCAACACCACAGCTTGGAAAAGCAGCAATGACATCTGTTACAGCGGAAGGTTACAGCAGCCTGACACTAAAATGGGAAAAAGTGGATGGTGCAACCGGATATATCGTATATCGTTCCACAGATAAATCAAAAGTGGACACACAGCTCACGGATATCACGAACGGTGCAGTAAGTTATGTGGATGCCGCACTGACAGCCGGAACGACCTACTATTATAAAGTACAGCCATATCGTGTGGTAAACGGCAAAAAGGTTTTTGGTGATGCGTCGGGCATTCTCTCCGGCAAACCGCTTCCGTCAGCGACAAGATTGAACGCAGAATCAGCCGGATATAAAGAAGTAAAACTGGCATGGAGTGCCGTGGATGGTGTGACGGGTTATGAGGTTTACAGAAAAACATCATCATCCTCTTATAAAAAGATTGCAACTGTAACAAATGGAAAGACAAGTTACAGCGATACAAAAGTGACAGCAGGTACAGCCTATACCTATAAAGTAAGAGCCTATAAAACGGTAAATGGAAGTCAGGTATATGGAGATTATTCCAACGAGGCATCGGCAACCCCTGCTTTAGAGGCACCACAGATTACAGTTAGAAATGCGTCTTACAACAGTGTGACGATCACATGGAATCAGATCAGCGGTGCACATGGCTATAAAGTATATCGTTCTACGAAAAAGGACAGCGGCTATAGAGCTGTTAAGACAGTCAATGATAAAACGACGATTACCTGTACAGATAAAAAATTGTCGGTAGGAACGAAGTATTATTATAAAGTCTGTGCATTCCGTACAGTCGGGGATAAGAATGTAGCAGGGAACTATTCGGATGTGCAGTCGATCAAGGCGGCACCGGAAGCAGTAACATTAAAATCAGAAGCAGCAGGTGCAACGGCGATCAAACTGACATGGAATAAAGTGAACATGCCATCCACAGGTGGCGGATATGCAGTATATCAGGTTGTAAACGGAGCAGATCAGCTGGTAAAAAGATGCAGTACAAAGAGTACTTCTTATACAGTGACAGGACTTACACCTGGTCAGAAATATACATTTAAAATCGTTTCTTTTGCAAAAGATAAAAATGGCAAAAGAGCATATGGTGGAACTTCCAATGAACTTACTGCAACACCGAAACTTCTTCCGGTAACGATCGACACGATCAAATCCGGCAAATACAACAGCGTCGTATTGAGCTGGAATGTTACTTCCGCAGGGGATGAGGACGGATATATTGTTTACCGTGCAGCTTCTAAAAAAGGAAGTTATAAGCAGATCGGAACCGTAAAAAGAAAGAGCGGAGCCATGACCGGATCTTATACAGATAAAAACGTTAAGATCGGAAAGAAGTATTATTATAAAGTAGTAACTTACAAAAACATTTCGGGCGGTAAAATGCTCCGTTCCGCTTATTCAGGTGTAAAAGGCATTACAGCCGCACCGAGTATCACAACGGTTAAAGTGAAATCGGCAGGAAATGAAAGCCTGAAAGTTACATGGAAAAAGGTAAAAGCATCCAAAAACCGTTATGTAAAGGGATATGCGATCTACCGCAGCACTTCTGAAAATGGAAAATACAGAAAAATTAAGACGATCAATAAGGGAACAACAACTTCGTATGTGGATAAGGGACTTGTAACCGGTAATACCTATTATTATAAAGTTCGTACTTTCTGTACGTCCGGTGGAAAGAAAATCTACAGTGATTATTCCGATCCGGCATCCATGCAGGTACTTCCGGGAAAACCTTCCATCCAGGTAGTTGCAGCAAATTATAACACCATTACGGTCTCCTGGAAGAAAGTAGAAGGGTGTGATGGATATCGTGTATATCGTGCAACAGAGAAAGATGGAAAATATAAACCAGTCAAAACCTGTTCTTCCGTTAATACGCTTTCTTATAAGAACAGTAAGTTAAAGACAGGAAAGACCTATTATTATAAAGTAAGAGCTTATGTGAACAAAAATGGTAAAAAACTTTATGGTGACTATTCCGCAGTGAAACAGGCAACGCCGGTTCTTTCAAAACCAACCGGATTATATGCAGCCTCAATTGCTGAAAACCAGATCAAGCTGACATGGAATGCGGTGGATGGTGCAGAAACTTATACCGTATTGAGAAGTAACTCTGAGAACGGAAAATATAAGATTGCAACGGAACTTTGTACAACAAATTCTTTTATTGATTATACCGCTGTGACAGGAAAAACCTATTATTATAAGATTTATGCGGTTCGTGGAGAGTACGTCAGTGCAACAACGGATTGTGTAAGTGTTATATCGTCAGCACTTGAAGTGAGCACAACGAGTGTACTGATCAAGACAGGAACGAGTGTAAAAGTAACAGCAACTGCAAAACCATACGGTGTGGTATACTGGTCTTCTGCTAACTCTACGATCGCCGTTGTTTCCTCAGATGGAACAATCTATGGTCTGAAGGCTGGAACAACGACCGTAAAGGCATCTGCAAACGGAATCACGAAAGAAATCACGGTAACGGTAAAAGACAAACTTGAGACAGAGAATAAGATCATAGATATTTCAAGTGATAACGGTACGGTAGATTTTAATGCGATCAAGGCAGCCGGATACGAATGTGTAATGCTTCGTATTTCCAAAGGAACAACAGCGGATGCGAAGTTCCAGACAAATTATAAGAATGCGAAAGCAGCAGGCCTTAAGGTTGGTGTATACTGCTACTCCCTGGCGCAGAACGCAGCGCAGGCAAAAGCTGAGGGTGATAAAGTATTAAATATTCTGAATGCACAGAAGTTAGACTATCCGGTTGTATATGTACTTGATGATATCTCATTATTGTACAATAATGTAACAGCAACACAGAGAATTGATTTTATCAATGCATTCAGGACAGAAATCATTGATGGTGGAAAACAGTATAAGTTTGCACTTGGTCTGAACCAGAAACTTTTACAGCAGTATCCGGGCAAATATGTGGATACAAGCAAGCTCACAGGAACAGATCTGTGGATTATCAATTATCGTGCAGAGAGTCTTGGAAGCGGTTACCAGGGTAAAGGTAATGTGGTAATGTGGAGATACACGAACCAGGGTACAGTAAATGGTGTAAATGGCAAGGTAAATATCAGTATCCGGTATAAGACTTATTAATGAGAGTACAGGATACAGACAGTAATCCGCAGGAATGAGCCAGCTATGAAAAGTCAACCATAAATTAGTAAAAAATTTCTTTTTCATATCGGTGGTAAAAAAGGGTAACTTTAATAGAGCTCCCTTAGGGTGCTTTTTCAAAATCTATCGATATTGGTATACAGAC
>ENA-OQAN01000260-OQAN01000260.1-human-gut-metagenome-genome-assembly--contig:-NODE-260-length-29235-cov-3.795520_pt1 | contig 29235 bp, 30 predicted proteins | sample MGYA00242735_ERZ504527 | MGnify/ENA primary metagenome ERZ504527 (study PRJEB26092, sample SAMD00036230) | human gut metagenome | host: Homo sapiens | study: EMG produced TPA metagenomics assembly of... | reverse complement strand
GGGGAAAATGCAGGAAAAGCCACATATCTGACTGCCTGAAAAAAGTTGTCATGAGACTGTAGACAAAAAGTATTTTTGGACAATTTTATAATTTTTTTGACAAAGGACAGCAATCCGATGTATAATAAAATCCAAATGGGTATTGAGGGAAATAAAAAACAAAAGGAAGGTACTATATAATGAAAGAAATCCGTACAGAAGATGCCGTAGGGCACATTTTATGCCATGACATCACACAGATTATCAAAGATGTAAAAAAAGGGGTGCTTTTTAAGAAAGGTCATATTGTCAGAGAAGAGGATATTCCTCTGTTACTCTCTGTAGGAAAAGAACATTTATATGTGTGGGAGAAGAAAGAAGGAATCCTTCATGAGAATGAAGGCGCAGAGATCCTTTATAAGATCTGTGCCGGAGATTCGGACACCATGCATGGTTCTGATATAAAAGAGGGAAAGATCGAGCTGATCGCAGACATTGACGGAGTGCTTAAGATCCGCAGGGAAGCTCTGTTGGCTGTCAATTCACTTGGAGAGATGATGATCGCATCCCGCCATGGAGATTTTCCTGTAAAGAAGGGCGACAAACTTGCAGGAACCAGAATTATCCCTCTGGTGATCGAGAAGGAGAAAATGGATCGTGCAGCAGAGGTGGCAGGCACAGAGCCGATCTTTTCCATTCTGCCATATAAGAAGAAAAAGGTGGGTATCGTAACAACAGGAAGTGAAGTGCAGAAAGGTCTGATCACTGACACCTTCACTCCTGTACTGAGAGATAAATTTGCAAAATTTCCATCAGAGGTCATCGGTCAGACAAAACCGGGTGATGATATGGAACAGATAACAGCCGATATCCTGAAATTTATCGAAGAGGGAGCCGATATGGTAGTCTGTAGCGGTGGAATGAGCGTAGATCCGGATGACAGAACTCCGGGTGCGATCAAAGCAACAGGAACCCGCATCGTATCCTACGGTGCACCCGTACTTCCGGGAGCTATGATGCTGGTTTCCTATTATGAGAAAGACGGCAGGCAGATACCGATCCTTGGGCTTCCGGGATGTGTTATGTATGCAAAGAATACCATCTTTGATCTGCTTCTGCCGAGACTGATGGCAGATGATGAGATTACATTATCAGAGATTAACCAACTTGGAGAGGGTGGACTCTGCCTGAACTGTGATGTCTGTACATTCCCGAACTGCGGATTCGGAAAATAATATCCCGCAGAATGCGTTGTCAGACACAAAGTGAACATAAAGGGAAAAGAAAACTTGCATGAAAAGATTTAAAACCGTACATTATACAATCCATTCTAACAAAATAAAGGATGCGAGAGGCATCAGATTTGCGGTGCTCGCAGATCTTCATGCATGGAATTTGGCCCTGATAACAGAAAGCTTCTGGAGACGATCCACCGGTACAGACCGGATGGGATTCTCATTGCCGGTGATATGATCGTGAGAAATGATTCTGCTTCTTTAAAGACTGCATCATCTCTTCTGAGGAGCCTTGCTCAGCAGTATCCGGTTTATTATGCACTGGGAAACCATGAATATAAGCTGTACAGGACAGATCCTCAGGAGAACTGTATGGCAGCCCGATATCAGGAATATGAAAAGGAGCTGAAGACAGCGGGATCCATATCCTGCATAATGAATCCTGCAGCCTGCAGGTGGGAAAAACCAGCCTTACTGTCTATGGTCTGGAAGTACCTCTGATCTATTATAAAAAGCCATTTTCTCCACAGCTTAAAAGAGAGGAAGTCAGGGAACTGATCGGAGAACCATCTTCCGATTCCCTGAATATTCTTCTGGCTCACAGTCCCAAATATGGAGATACCTATTTTGACTGGGGGCAGATCTGATCCTGAGCGGGCATTATCATGGAGGGATTGTAAGAATTGGCAGGCACAATGGGCTGCTTTCCCCACAGCTTCATCCATTTCCGAAGTTCTGCTGCGGAGATTTCCACAGGAAGGAACAGCATATGCTGGTAAGCGCAGGAGCAGGGGAACACACCATACCTGTAAGGATCCATAATCCCAGGGAATTGCTGATGGTGGATCTGAAACCGAATGCCTGAGAATATTGTTACTGTCTGCTGACTGTATGGCAGCGAAATATTTACTTGAAAAGGAAAAGACTGTGCTATGGGAATTCCGGTAAAGCTGGAAGTATTTGAAGGTCCTCTGGATCTCTTACTGCACCTTATCGAAAAAAAATAAAATAGATATCTATGATATCCCCATCGTGGAGATCACAGATCAGTATATGGAATACATCCATGCCATGGAGCGGGAAGACCTTGGTGTCATGAGCGAGTTTATGGTTATGGCAGCCACATTGCTGGATATCAAGTGTAAAATGCTTCTCCCGAAAGAAGTCAATGAGGAGGGAGAAGAGGAAGATCCAAGAGCGGAACTGGTGGAGAAACTTCTGGAATATAAGATGTATAAGTTTATGTCCTATGAACTGAAGGACAAGATGGACGATGCGGCAAATGTATTCTTTAAAGAGCCCACTCTTCCCGATGAGGTACTGCAGTACAGAGAGCCTGTAGATCCAAAGGAACTTCTGGCAGGTCTCACACTGGAGAAGCTGAATGCAATCTACAAGTCCATCATCCGCAGGCAGGAAGACAAGGTCGATCCTATCCGAAGCAAATTCGGAACCATCGAGAAGGAAGAGGTCAGTCTGTCTGATAAGATGATAGAGATCAAAGATTTTGCCCGTACCCATCGGAAATTCAGCTTCCGCAATCTCCTGGAGAGTCAGTGCTCGAAAGTACAGGTAATCGTCACCTTTCTATCCATACTGGAACTGATGAAAATGGGACATATCCATGTGGAGCAGGACGGGCTGTTTGACGATATCTCTGTTGAAGTACAGACAGACCCGGATACATGGAAGAACCTTACAGAATTTGCGGAAGATGAACCATAGAATACAGAGATCAATATGTAATAAAAGGAATGAGGAAGACTGAGTGAAGATTAAGGAGACAGAAGCTGCGATAGAAGCAATACTTTTTGCAATGGGCGGTTCCGTAGAACTGCCCCGGATCGCCAGAGCCATCGGTGTGGACGAGAAGACAACAGGAAGGATCATCCGCAATATGATGGACCGTTATCAGGAAGAGAACAGAGGCATCCAGATCATAGAGCTGGAGAATTCTTTCCAGATGTGTACAAAGAAAGAATATTATCAGTATCTGATCAATATTGCCCTGCATCCTCAGAAACCGGCACTGTCAGATGTTATGCTGGAAACCTTATCCATCATTGCATACAAACAGCCGGTTACAAAGGCGGAGATCGAGAAGATCCGAGGGGTAAAATGTGACCACGCCATCAACAAGCTGGTAGAATACAGTCTGGTCAGGGAACTTGGGCGTCTGGATGCCCCCGGACGTCCGATCCTGCTCGGGACCACGGAAGAGTTTCTGCGCTGCTTCGGCGTACAGGATCTGGAATCCCTGCCTGTCCCTGACCCTGTCCAGATAGAGGACTTTAAGGCAGAGGCAGAGGAAGAAATCCAGCTGAAACTGGATGTGTAAGATAAAGGAGAAAAAATAATGCCAACCACATATGCACATGATTTATTTGGAAAAGAAGTATATAAGAGACTGCCTTCAGATATGAAAGCTCTGATCCGCAGACATGGAGATCTGTACAGGATCGGTTTACATGGGCCGGATATCCTGTTCTACTATATGGTTTCAAAGAATCCTGTCACCCAGTTCGGGATTGAGATGCATCATGAGAAGGCAAGAGCCTTTTTTGAAGAAGGGATGCGGCAGGTCAGAAGAAATGATGATGAGGCACTCTTTGCATATCTTCTTGGATTTGGCTGTCATTATATTCTGGACTCCGCATGTCATCCTTATGTAAATAAGATGGCTGCAGAAGGAGTTATTCCTCACATTGTTCTGGAGAAAGAATTTGACCGTGTGCTTATGGAAGAGACAGGTAAAGATCCTGACCATTATTATCCGGCCTGCGGAATCATGCCGAAGATGGAATATGCCAGAGTCATCCACAGGGCCATTCCTCTGGTGAAAACCATGAACATTTATATTTCTGTCAGGATGATGAAAATTCTTACCAATTTCATGGTGTGTGATGACCATGGAAGAAAACGCAGGATTCTGGGGAAACTTCTGAGACTGGGAGGAGAGTCCATCGGCTCTGTCATTGAACATTTCATGACTGCCGAAGCAGTAGAGCAGGCAAAAGCTCCCATGCCTGAACTTGAGAGGCTTTACAGAGAGGCGGTTCCTGAAGCTGTGGAATATCTGGGAGAACTTTATACCTTAAGAGAGGGAGCTTATCATCTGAGCAAAAGATGGGACCGGACTTATAACGGGTAATGGGCATAGCCCGATATTTTTCGGAACTGTGACAGTCATATTCCGGACATGCAGGCATAAATTATCTTATAGGGTGAAGCAAAATCCTGCAGATATCCTGTAAACAACAGATCTGTGAATAACCGTAAATTATGAACAGTGATATTCATGGATTGCCAGCATGTGAGGTGGAGTATGAGAATGAAACATATTGCCGCTGTCATTGTTGTGACGGCGGTATTATTGTTTACGCAGACATACACCTCCGCCCGGGGAGCGGAGTACAAAATACCTCAGACAGTAGACATGACACCTGTTGCAGAAGAACCGGCAGAACTGTACGCATTATCAGCAGTCCTCATGGACGGAGAGTCCGGCAGAGTACTCTATGAAAAGGACGGAGAGCGGCCTCTGGCAAATGCCAGCACAACCAAGGTGCTTACCTGTATTGTGGCACTGGAGAACTCTCCGGGGGATGATTATGTTCAGGTTTCTCAGAATGCGGCATCCCAGCCGGAAGTGAAGCTGGGACTTCAGAAAGGAGAACAGTATTATCTGGAGGATCTTCTGTATTCCCTTATGCTGAAAAGCCACAATGATACAGCGGTTGCCATTGCAGAACACTGCGGGGAAGCGTGGAAGGCTTTGCCAGAATGCTCAACCGGAAAGCAAAACAGATAGGATGTAAGAATACGTATTTTATCACACCTAATGGCCTGGATGCTGAGGATGCGAATGGAAAACATCACACAACAGCCAGAGATCTGGCACTGATCATGCGCTATGCTGTTAAAAACGAAACATTCCTGCACATTGCACAGACCAGAGACTATACATTCTCTGAGATCACAGGAAAGAGAACCTTTTCCGTACATAATGCCAACGCATTTCTTGACATGAGAGACGGAGTTCTTGCCGGAAAAACAGGCTATACTTCCCAGGCAGGCTACTGTTATGTATGTGCCTGGGAGAAAGAGGGCAAAACATTTATCGTCAGTCTCCTTGGCTGTGGATGGCCCAACCACAAAACCTATAAATGGAGTGACACAGAGAAACTGCTGGACTTCGGAGATTACAACTATGAGTACGAAACCTACTGGAAAGAACCACAGACCGGAAAAATCCTGGTAACAGACGGTGTGGAAGATGATCAGGATATAGGAACGAAAATCTATCTGAGAGGTAAATGCAGTGTAACCGCATATGACAGGGAAAAAGAAGTCCTTCTGAAAAAAGGAGAAACTGTAACCTGTAAAATAGAAATTCCACAGAAAGTCAGTGCACCGGTTCTTAAGGGGGAGAAGCTTGGCCGCATTGCCTATTACCTGGATGGAAAACTGATAGATTTTTATCCGGTCTATGCGGAGAAATCAGTGGAAAAAATCAGTTTTAAATGGTACACTGAAAAAGTATTTCATGATTTTTTCCATTAGATACATTTATATGGGAACCTATAGCTATATGGGAACCTATAGCGGTCCCAGTAAATAATGCATCTTAATCCAGCTCAGCAGAGTGTGAAATCCTGCGTCAGATATCTTTGCCGTGCGTCAGCACGCCTGCAGATATCTTCCTTGTCTTTCACACTCTGCTAAACTGTCTTAAATGCATTATTTACTGGGACTGCTATAAAAGAACCGTCATCAGAGTCTTGTCATAGAATCGTCTGTCGAATTCATAGAAAAAAACTATCGAACAGATGAAATAATTTAATGGTTTAAAGGGTTGCTATACGAAAGCGATATTGATATAATAAATCTTAACAGTCGCATTCATATATTGCCGTTCGTGAATAGTTTATGGCAGTTTGTGACTGATCTGCGGTCTGCTGCAAACTGACATAGGAAAGACAGAGGAAAGAGATATGAATCAGTTAGAAATACTCAGAGAGAGTCTTGGCCAGTGTGATGAGATCATTCTGGATGCACTTATCATGCGTAACAGGATCGTGGAGGACATTATGGCATATAAAGAAGCCAACGGACTCCAGATTTTACAGCCTGAGCAGGAAGCGAAGCAGAAAGAATGGCTGGAGAAGAGAATGGAAGGTAGACGCCATAAGGACGAGGTTTCCGATGTATTTGAATGCATCCGCACAAACAGTAAACGGATCCAGGCAAGAAAACTCTTCAACTACAACATCGTGCTGATCGGTTTCATGGGTGCGGGAAAGTCCACAATTTCTGATTTCCTTAAGAATGTATTTGCCATGGATGTGGTAGAGATGGATCAGATCATTGCCCAGAGACAGGGAATGAGTATTTCCGATATCTTCGAGACATACGGTGAGCAGTATTTCCGTGACCTTGAGACAAACCTGCTTATCGAAATGCAGTCACGCAGCAATGTTGTGATCTCCTGCGGCGGTGGTACTCCAATGAGAGAGTGCAATGTAGTAGAGATGAAGAAGAATGGCCGTGTTGTTCTCCTCACAGCAAAACCGGAGACAATCCTTGACCGCGTCAAAAATAACCATGACCGTCCGCTGATCGAGAACAATAAGACTGTTCCATTTATCGCAGATCTGATGGAGAAACGCCGCGCCAAATACGAGGCGGCAGCAGACATTATCATCGAGACAGACGGCAAGAACGAACTGGAAATCTGCGAAGAACTGGTACACAGACTTCGTACTATGGATGAGAAATAATTAAGAAATACAATAACGGGGATTGCTTTACATAGCTTGATGATAAGTTATGGAGAGTAGTCCCTGTTTTTTATACGGATACTTTCGTATGTTTAATTGAATCAAGTAAGTACTTTGCTTTAATTGCAAGTATACAGTTGCCTGGAGGACATTATGTAAGTGAAAATTCTATGAAATTCCGTACTCTAAGGTTGACGACAGTAAAAAACTACTATATAATTCCTATCGAAATAATATGATAACAAAAAACTGTGATGATAGAAATATAAAATCTATGGTTACAGTTTTCTTTATGTCATAAGAAAGGACAAACTATGAAACAGGCAAGAATATATATTGATGGAATGACCTGCATAAACTGCCAGATAAGGATAGAAAATGAACTAAAAAAAGAGCCGGCTCTGACAGATATATCTGTAAGCTATGAGACAGGTGAAGCCTCTTTTTCGTATAATCCGAATCGGATATCTCTAAGGCAGATCACGGATATCATAAATAAAATGGGGTATTCTGCAACCTCTGAAAAGCTGTCCTGCAAAAAGAAGATACTACAGTCAATCGCAGAGATCCTGCTGATTGTTGTACTGTTTGGAATATTACAGTATCTCGGGATTCTGAACTATCTTGTACCTGCTTCGCTTGCGGATTCGGGGATGAGTTATGGAATGCTGTTTGTGATCGGACTGCTCACTTCAGTACATTGTATCGCTATGTGTGGAGGTATCAATCTGTCCCAGACATTGCAGAAAGATATATCTGAGGAAATATCAAGAGCCATGTTCAGAAATTCTTTTCTTTACAATGCAGGACGGGTAGTTTCCTATACGGTAGTCGGCGGTATCCTGGGAGCAGTAGGTGGACTGGCTGGATTTGGCACAGATCTGCAGACCTCATCACTGATCCAGGGAATCCTGAAACTGGCAGCAGGAACTGTTATGATTGTTATGGGAATTAATATGCTGGGGATTTTTCCATGGCTTCGAAAATTTCGGATTCGAATTCCTCTTTTATATAAAAGGGGAGGAAATAAGAGAAAGACTCCCTTTATTATAGGTTTGTGCAATGGACTTATGCCATGCGGTCCATTACAGTCTGTACAGATCATAGCGCTGGCATCCGGGAGTCTACTGGCAGGTGCATTCTCCATGTTTTGTTTCAGCATTGGTACAGTTCCTCTGATGCTGGGATTTGGCTCTGCGATAGCTTTTTTGGGGAAACGCTTTACGGGAATGGTATTGAAGGCGGGTTCGATTTTAATTGTGGTCATGGGGCTTTCAATGGTGACACAGGGAACTGCGCTGGCTGGACTGAATTCTCGGCAGATATCCCGGATGGCAGACACAGGTTCACAGACAACAGGAGATACAGCAGTTGAAAAGAACGGAACACAATATGTTTATAGTCAGCTTCAGTCCGGCAAATATCCGGATATCACTGTCAGAGCAGGTGAGCCGGTAGAGTGGGAGATTGAAGCATCAGAAGACAACATCAACGGATGTAATTACAAGATATTTCTGCAGGATTTCGGTCTGGAGCATACTTTTACAGAGGGAAAAAACATAATAAAATTCACACCTGAACAGGCAGGAACTTATACTTATACCTGCTGGATGGGAATGATCACAGGGAAAATCCATGTGGAAAATAATTAATATGAGGAGACAGAAGAATGAAAAAAATAATTGCAGCATTTATGACAACAGCGATACTGCTCACAGCATTTGCGGGATGCGGAAAAGAAAAAGCAGCAGAAACATCGACAACAGCACAAACTTCTGAAAATACGACAAATGAGGTAACAAAAGTAACTTCTGGCAATGCGCTGAGCATTCCGACAGATGAACTGTCTGAAAATGCAGAATTTTACCCAGTAGATGTAGACGGCACAGAAATGGAAGTGATTGCAGTAAAAGATTCCACAGGAACCATACGCACAGCATTCAACACCTGCCAGATATGCTATGATTCCGGCAAAGGATACTATAAACAGGAAGGCGATAAGCTGGTCTGCCAGAATTGTGGAAATTCCTTTACCATGGATCAGGTAGGAGAAATCTCCAGAGGATGCGATCCATGGCCGATATTGGATGAGAATAAAACAGTGACAGATGAAGAAATAGAAATTTCCTATGATTTTCTGAAAGCCTCCGCTGATATTTTCGCAAACTGGAAAAAGGCATAATCCAGCGAGGGCAATAACATAAACAAAGACCGTTTTCTATATACATGTGCCCATAAAGATACAACGCTGTATATAAAAACGGTCTTGTTGTATTTAGCTTGTCTTATAATCCCATTCCTTCTGTGCCTGCTCGACTACATAATTCTTAAAAGCCTCCACAACAGGCGGATGATAAACATTCTTTAACATTGCCATATAGAAGTTTCTCTGCCAGCTTGGAGATACAAGAGGCAGAATCTTTACATTCAGTGACTGCAGGATAGGAATATTGGGAGCCACACAGATACCAAATCCATTGGAGACAAAGCCTGCAGCAACCTGATCTTCATCAATCTCATAGGCAACATCCGGTTTCTGACCGATGCGCTCAAACAATCCGTCAATAATATGTCTCAGACCACTTCTTTTCTTAAATATGATCTGTTTATAAGGAATAGTATCCTCCAGACAAACCTCCTCTTTTGCTGCCAGCGGATGGTCAGAAGGCACGATCACCACCAGTTCCTGTCTGGCAACAGGTATAAATTCAATCAGTGGTTCATTATCAATCATAGAGCAGAAACCCAGATCATATTTTTTCTCTTTTAAACCATTTAAAATATCAGCTGTTAAAACTTTGTCACAATACAGATTAAAATCAATCTTTTTCGTTGGATTTGCCGCGAGAAATCCTCTCATGATCTTCGGGAGAAAGTCAATTCCCAGAGTGCGCAGGAATGCAACATCAATACAGCCCTCTCCCTTACCGGCCAGCTTCAGGCTGTTTACAGAAGAGTCCAGACGGTTCAGCACTTCTTCAACGTCTTTGAGAAAAACCTTTCCATACTTGGTAAGAGTAACATTCCTTCCATTTTTTTCAAACAGTTTACGCCCAGTTCTTCCTCGAGAGTGGAGATCGCATAACTCAGCGAAGGCTGGGTGATCGCCAGAATATCAGCGGCTTTTGTGTAATGTTCAATATGAGCCAGCGTAGAAAAGTACCGCAGATGATACAAGTTCATAGAAAAACTCCTTTCTCTGATAAGTATTTTATAAGTGACTATATTTTATGTGCAGGCTTTCATAGTTCTTTAATGCTTCGGAAAACTATAATTATAGTCACTCTTGCACAAATAATCCGCGCTGTATTTGTCATATACGTAGATTATATCATGATGTATTGAAAAAATCTATGAATTTAAAGGATAGAACTAATTTGTTTTATATTTAACAAAGATATATAATGCTTATATCAAAAAGATACAAAATATTATCAAAATAAATAGAAAAATTATGCGATTTTATGAGGAGGACATAAGATGTCAAAAGAATTTCCAATTACTATCAGTTCCTGGACACTGGGAGATCAGTGCAAATTTGAAGACAGAGTGATCGCTGCAAAGAACGCAGGATACGAAGGAATCGGCCTTCGTGCAGAAACTTATGTAGATGCGTTGAATGAGGGACTTTTTGACAAAGACATTCTTGCTATTCTGGACAAACATGGTATGAAAGTAACAGAGGTTGAGTACATCGTACAGTGGGCAGAAGAACACAGATCTTACGAACAGAAATACAAAGAACAGCTCTGCTTCCATATGTGTGAATTATTTGACGTAAAACAGATCAACTGCGGTCTGATGGAAAACTACTCCGTAGAATATACTGCTCAGAAATTAAGAGAATTATGCCAGAGAGCAGGAAAATACATCATCGGTGTTGAACCAATGCCATACAGCGGAATCCCGGATATGAAAAAAGGCTGGGCAGTTGTAAAGGCAGCTGACTGCGAGAATGCAAAACTGATCATGGATACCTGGCACTGGGTAAGAGCAAATCAGCCGGTTGACCTTTCTGTGATCGAAGACATCCCTGCAGACAAGATCGTATCCATCCAGATCAACGATGTATGGGAAAGACCATATGCAACAACGATCTTAAGAGACGAATCCATGCATGACCGTCTTGCTCCCGGAACAGGAATCGGATGTACAGCAGCGTTCGTTAAGATGGTAAAAGAAAAAGGAATCAAACCAAACGCAATCGGTGTAGAAGTCATCAGCGATGCAATCCTTGCAAAAGGACTTGAATATGCTGCAAACCATACATATGAGAACACAAAGAAAGTGCTTGAGGAAGCATGGCCGGAGGTTCTTCAGTAAGTATCTGACGGATAAACCAACAGATTAAAGGATCAGGCAGAAATCTCCACACCTGCCTGATCCGCATTCTGAATGAACACAAAATAGAGAATGAATAATTAATAGAAAAGAATTCGAAAAAAGGAGAAGGTCACATGAAATTTAATGCAATGTTTCAGCCGATCAACATCGGTCCAATGACAGTAAAGAACCGCTTCGTAGTTCCGCCAATGGGAAACAACTTTGCAAACACAGACGGAAGCATGAGTGAACAGTCCGCAGCTTATTATCGTGAAAGAGCAAAAGGCGGCTTCGGTCTGATCACAATCGAAGCAACAGTAGTACATAAAGGCGCAAAGGGCGGCCCTCGCAAGCCATGTCTTTATGATGACTCCACAATCGAAAGCTTCCGCAAGGTAGTAGATGCCTGTCATGCAGAGGGAGCAAAGGTTTCCGTACAGCTTCAGAATGCAGGTCCTGAAGGAAATGCAAAGAACGCAGGTGCACCGATCGAGGCAGCTACAAGCATTCCGTCAGACTGCGGAAGAGATACACCAAAGGAAGTTACAACTGAAGAAGTTTATGAACTGGTAAAAGGCTATGGCCTCGCAGCAAAGAGAGCCATGGAAGCAGGCGTAGATGCAGTTGAGATCCATATGGCACACGGCTATCTGGTAAGCACCTTCCTTTCTCCGAGAACAAACAAGAGACTGGATGAATTCGGCGGTTCTTTTGAGAACAGAATGCGTTTCTCCCGTCTGATCATCGAAGAAGTAAAGAAGATGACAGAAGGAAAGATCGCAGTTCTTGCAAGAATCAACAGCAGTGACGAAGTACCGGGCGGTCTTGATGTCCATGACAGTGCTGCAATTGCTGCATATCTGGAAGGATGCGGACTGGATGCCATCCATGTATCCAGAGCTGTTCACATCCGCGATGAATTTATGTGGGCACCGACAGTGACACACGGCGGTTTCTCCGCTTCTCAGGTAGAAGAGATCAAACGTGCCGTATTTATTCCGGTGATCACAGTAGGACGTTATACAGAACCGCAGTTTGCGGAATTAATGGTAAAAGAAGGACGCTGTGACCTGGTTGCATTCGGACGTCAGAGCCTTGCAGATCCTTATATGCCATTAAAAGCGCAGGAAGAAAGACTGGAGGATATGATTCCATGTATCGCATGTCTTCAGGGCTGCGTGGCAAACATGTATGCAGGAAACCCTGTATGCTGTCTTGTAAACCCATTCCTTGGACATGAAGCTGAGGGCATTGCTCCTGCAGAAAAAGCTAAGAAAGTAATGGTAATCGGCGGCGGTGTTGCAGGTCTTTGCGCTGCATTTATCGCACAGGAAAAAGGTCATCAGGTAACACTTTATGAAGCAAGTGATAAACTTGGCGGAAACATGCGTCTTGCTGCTTATCCTCCGGGAAAAGGCGACATCACAAACATGATCCGCAGCTATATCGTACGCTGCCAGAAAGCAGGCGTAACAATCAAAATGAATCAGGAAGTAACTCTGGATCTTATCAGGGAAGAGAAACCAGACAGCGTAATTGTTGCTTCCGGTTCCAGAACACTGATCCTTCCCATCGAAGGTATCGACAATCCTGCAATTATCCATGGCTCTGATCTCCTTGACGGAAAGAGAGCAGCAGGAAAGAAAGTTCTTGTTGTAGGCGGCGGAATGGTGGGATGCGAGACAGCAGCATTCCTCGGTGAGCAGAACCATGATGTAACAGTCATTGAGTTCAGAGACACTGTAGGTGCCGACGTGATCCACGAGCATAGAGTTTACCTGATGAAAGATTTCGAAGATTACAAGATCAAAGAGATCACAGGTGCAAAGGTATGCAAATTCTATGAGGACGGCGTAGAGTACGAGACAGCAGACGGACAGAGACATGAATCCAGAGGCTATGATTCTGTCATCCTCTCCATGGGATTCAGAAACTACAACCCATTCGGCGAAGAGATCAAAGCATCGTACCGGATACCTATGTGATCGGCGATGCCACCCGCGCAAGAAGAGCACTTGATGCTACGAAAGAAGCGTATGAGGTAGCTTCCACATTATGATGATATCAGGGTCAAAAGTTCAAAAAATCGTTCGTGCTTGCACGATAAGATTTTTGAACCTGGGACCCGCCAAACATGAGAAAGTAGCGATTTATGCAGTAAATCAGCGAATTTCGAATCTTATAATTTATTCGTTTTATAGTTGCAGTTAAGAGACGCTGTATGATATTATCGGCGGACAGCAGCTTGAAAATGATTTTACAAAAAAATTCAGGAGGCAAAAAGGAAATGGAACAGAGAATTAAAGGAACAACAGGATTAATGGCACTTATCGGAAGCCGGTAGGACACTCAGGATCACCGGCAATGTATAACTTCAGCTTCCGTCATCATAACCTTGACTATGCTTACATGGCATTTGACATCAAGGAAGACCAGGTTCCGGCTGCTCTGGATGCAATCCGTCTTTTCAAAATGAGAGGCGCAAACGTAACTATGCCATGCAAGAACGAAGTTGCAAAACACATGATGAGCTTTCACCTGCAGCAAGAATCATCGGTGCAGTTAACACAATCGTTAATGAAGACGGCAAATTAGTAGGACATATCACAGATGGTATCGGATTTGTCCGCAACTTAAAAGAACATGGCGTTGACGTAAAAGGCAAAAAAATGGTAGTCCTCGGTGCAGGCGGTGCTGCAACAGCAATCCAGGTACAGTGTGCATTAGACGGAGCAGAATCCATTTCTATCTTCAATCCGAAAGACCCATTCTTTGCACGTGCAGAGTCCACAGCAGAGAAACTGAGCAAAGAAACACCGGATTGTAAGTTTCTGTATTTGATCTGGCAGATGAGGCAAAACTGAAAGAAGAGGTTGCAAACGCAGACATCCTCGTAAACGCAACACTTGCAGGAATGAAACCTCACGAAGAGCTTACTCTGATCAAAGATAAATCCATGTTCCGCCCTGACCTTGTAGTAGCAGACGTTGTTTACAATCCTGCTGAAACAAGAATGGTAAAAGAAGCCAAAGAAGCAGGCTGCAAGCTTGCAATCGGCGGAAAAGGAATGCTGTTATGGCAGGGAGCTGCAGCTTACAAACTCTACACAGGACTGGAAATGCCAACAGCTGAATACCAGAAATTCCAGGAAGAAAACGAAAACAAGTAATAATAACCAACCTAGGAGACCAAAATGAAACAGAAAACAAACAAAATGCTCATTTTCACCTCCCTTGCAGCATATTTCACTTATTTCATCCATGGAATCGGTGCTTCTATCCTGGGGCAGTACAAACCGGAGTTTGCAGCTGCCTGGGGTGCGAAGCCCCTGGCTGATGGCACCCTGGATGTAAGTATGGTAGTATCTGTAATTGCAGCACTTGGACTGGGGCGTCTGATTTCTCTTCCTTTCTCCGGTCCTCTGTCTGACAAATACGGAAGAAACTGAGCGGAATTATCGGTGTGCTCTGTTATGTAGCATACTTCTTTGGAATGGCAAATTCCACATCCATGGCAATGGGATATGCCTTTGCAGTGATCGGCGGAATCGCAAACTCTTTCCTCGATACCTGCGTAAGCCCTACCTGCATGGAAATCTATGTAAACAACCCGTCAGTAGCAAACCTGTTTACAAAATTTTCCATCTGCCTGAGCCAGTTCCTGCTTCCGTTCCTGATCGGAATCGTAGCATCTGCAAATATGTCATATAAGACAATCTTTATTGTAGCAGGTATTGCAATCCTCATTGACGGAATCCTGATCCTGATCCTCCTTTTCCGGCGAGAGAGAAGGCAGTACAGGCTAAAGCTGATAAGAAGAAATCCGGACACAAGATTTCCCCTGCAGCGATTGCTGCAATTCTGATCGGATTCACTAGCTCCTCAACCTTTATGTTATGGCTGAACTGTAATCAGGAACTTGCCCGTTCCTATGGTATGGCAGACCCTTCAAAGATCCAGTCCCTGTATGCCCTGGGAACTGCAACTGCCATCCTTGCAACAGCAGCATTTATCAAAAAAGGTCTGAAAGAGATTAACGTCCTGATCCTCTATCCGTTAATCTCTACAATTATGCTGGCTCTCTGCTACTTATCCAGGCTCCGTTTATTTGTCTGGTAGGTGGTTTTGTGATCGGATATGCAGGTGCAGGCGGTGTTCTCCAGCTGGCAGTTTCCACAACAGCAGAGTTCTTCCCTGAGAACAAAGGAACAGCAACCTCACTGGTAATGATCGCATCTAGCATCGCAAACTATACGATCTTAAGCCTTGCAGGATACATTACCAAAGTGGGCGGAAGCAGTGCTCCGAGAATGATTCTTCTTCTGAATATGGCAGTGACTATTATCGGTATCCTGCTCGCTCTTTTTGTAAAGAAAAACAGAAATAAGTAAGCCAGTAAGTGATAGAAATAAATAAGCGATAGAAATAAATAAGATACAGAAATCCTGTGATATTGAAATCCAATCTAACTGAAGATACGTTTGGACGTTACAAGCTTCAAATTTTTTCCGGTCGGATTGGATTTTATTAAAAACTGGATTGTTTAAAAATTAACAAAAAAGATAGAATATACAAGCTGAAATATAGAAGTAATCTAACAATTCACTGAAAAGGAGAAATTGTATGGCACATACAAGAACACAAAGAAGAGAAAATGAACTGCCCTACATCCCCTTTGGACCATTTCAGATAAGACTTCCATTCATACACTACAAGATAGAATCTGTTGAGTTCATTCAGGGTCTGATCCTGGGCGTTACTGCTCTGGCTGCTGTTCCGTATCTGGAGCAGTATCTGGGGCTTCCTTATGAGCTGGCGTGGAGCTGTGTAATTATTGAAACCTTCCTTTATCTGCTTCACAGCCTGCTTGGCGATCCGGTAGTACCGGGGTGGATCACACCGACCCTGCCGCTGACTATTGTATTTCTGGAAGGCTTCCCCATGGGAAAAGAGCGAATACAGGCTATGATCGCACTGCAGATGCTGGTAGGTCTGGTATTTATCTTTATGGGTGTGACCAGACTGGCGGATAAATTTGTTCATGCAGTTCCCAATTCTGTCAAAGGCGGAATCCTTCTTGCAGCACCGGTTACAGTTATGGCAGGACAGCTGGGAGAGAACGGAAATATGCACAAATATCCTCTGGCTATTGTTGCAGGTGTAGGTCTTTTGATCCTGATCAGCTTCTCTGACAAATATCAGGAGAAGAGAAAAACAAATAAGTTTCTTGATCTTGTTGCGAGATACGGAAATCTTTTCCCCTATCTTATCGCAATGGTAGTAGGACTTCTGGTTGGCGAACTGGATGCCCCGGGACTGGAGATTGGTACCTTTATCAAGATTCCTCAGTTTAAAGATATCATTGATCAGGTGAGTATTTTCGGCGTAGGGATTCCTCCGGCATCTATGTTTATCAAAGCACTGCCGCTGGCACTGGTGTGCTATGTTATTGCATTTGGTGATTTTGTTACTACAGAGACCCTTGTATCAGAGGCACGTCAGGCAAGAGATGATGAGTATATTGATTTCAATTCCAGCCGTTCCAATCTGGTAAGCGGTCTGAGAAACCTGATCCTGTCCATCATTGCACCATTTCCTCCCCTTCCGGTCCGTTATGGGTTGGAATGACTGTATCCGTATCCATGCGTTATAAAGAAGGAAAGAAAGCAATGAAGTCTCTTCTCGGAGGAATGGCTTCTTTCAGACTGGCCACATTCTTAAGTGTGCTGATCATTCCTGTAGTAAGCTTCTTTCGCCCGATCTTCGGAGTAGGATCTTCCATTACTCTGATGTTCCAGGCGTTTGTATGTGCAAGAATCGGTATGGATTACTGCAAGAGCGACAGAGACAAGATGATCGCAGGCGTAATGGCAGCAGTCCTCGCAACCCAGGGAACCGCATGGGCATCTGCATGGGCACTGGCAGTAGGCTTCGGACTGAATATCTTCCTGTCCAACTGGAATCCCCTTGAGAAAAATCATAGATGATTAATGGAATCTGTGTTATAATCAGGTAAATTAGATGAAGAAGGGGTGAATGCAATTATGATGTATCCGTTTATGACATTGAATGATGATACTGAAATTACTCATTCGGAAATGAAAGCAGATGGGAAAGTAAAAGTCTATATAGAAACTCCTGATGAATTTGGAGGATTTCACAATGCCACATGCTGGCTTCCTGATTATAAGTGGGAGGATATTGAGGGATATTCTGATACAGAGATGGCATATTTTAAACAGTTAGTCAGAAATAACGCTCATCTTATTATTGAATTTTCGCAGGAAGGAGCATTTTAAATGCCGCAGGATGATAGAAGCCAATAGTTCGGATATTATTGATGAGTGGTTAAACCGTTTTGGAGAAATTCGATATTTTTGTTGAAAAATACCAGCTTTTATTAGCTGGTATTTTTTTATTGTGAAGGATTCTGAGATAAAGAGATAGTTTTGGATAATTCAGGTTGGAAAAAGGAAGGCTCTATATTAATGGCTGAGGAAGCAGTACAATATCAATAATAGTACCTTCGCCAGGTATACTTTCTACCAAAAGTCCATATTCCTCTCCATAATAACTGCGTAACCTTTGATTTACATTTGCAAGTCCAATAGAGTGATGCCCTTTTGGAGAAGTTTTGCCGGAACACTGAAAAGTTTTTAATTGTTCCTGAGACATTCCACTTCCGTTATCAGCAACCAGGAAATGAAGTAATTCGTTTTCAAGTTGACAGGAAATACTGATATAACATTCATTTTCTTTATTGGAAAAACCATGTTCCACACTGTTTTCTACAAGTGGTTGGAACAAAAATACAGGAAGATTCATCTGCAGGAATTCAGGTGGGACATTAATATCATAGCAGAATTTTCCGGGAAAGCGTATGTTCTGGATAGTCATATAGCGCTGAACCTGCTGGAGTTCTTCCTGAAGAGTTGCAACAGGAAATTTTTCCAGATTATACCGTACAAGTTCAGACATACAAGTAGCAATGGTTTCGATTTCAGGTACATCATGAATTTCAGCAAGTGACTTGATAACATTTAAAGTATTATGAAGAAAATGATGATTTATCTGAAATTGCAGCATTTGAACCCGCATTTGCTGTTCGGCAATCTGAATTTCATAATTTTGTTTCAGGCTCAGAAAGAGACGCTGGCTCATTCCGTTAAAGCTGTCAATCAGTTTGTGCAATTCCTGGTTGGAACCGCAGGATTTCAGATCAATCTGTGTTCCATCGGAAGGATCCAGAATATCGATTTCATGACATAGATTGGAAACCGGACGGGTAAGTATTCTGGACAGGAAAATTGCCAGGATAAGTCCAAGCAATGCGCAGAACAGGAAAATTCCCAGGTAACTGATGATAGTGTCATGAAAAGTATGAGCGATTTTTTCGTTGCTTATGATCTGAACAATATGCCACTGGGTAGTATTATTAATGCATCCATTAATTACAAACTGACCCAGAGATGTCTTAAGAGTACTTTGACCGATTGCATCCTGTGAAGTTAGAGTATTGCTGAAGTCTTCAAGTTTGGACAAAACAGAGGAAGATATATCTGCTTCTGAAAAAGATGCAAGATTAATTGTGCATGTAAGTTTGTTATCTGCATTATAGATTAAAAGTGTATTTTGTGTTTCACAGGATGAAGATAGGATTTCCATAATTGGAGTAAAATCTATTTCTGCATAACATAGTCCTGTTTCCCGGTAATCGTATCTATCCAGTAAAATTTTGACCATTGGAAGAATACTGTGTCCGGTACTGGAATCTGTCTGCAGAGGTGCAAAATATGTCCGGTTTTTAGAAGTTTCAGCTATTTTTTTCCATTTTTCCATATTAGATTCAATTGTATGACGCTGCTGCGCTGTCTTTACATTATATTCAAAAGAGTAACCGTATCTATTTTGAAAATAGACGGTAAGCATAGAACTGTTCAATTGATTTGTCTGGCGCATTAAATTTCGAAAAACATTGAAATCCTGAGCATATGACAGATAATCTTTTTCGTAATTAGTTATCATGGCTTTACGTGCGTCATCGTTGAGAAGAGGAGTATCCGCTATTTTTAGTGCATTTTCAAGAAGTGTATCAAGAGACTGGTTCATTTGCGTCAGTGTTGCTGCAGTAGAAGTATTATATTCTGAAGTGATTGTACTGGTTTTTGAAATGGCATTTATTGTGCTTAGAAGAACCGTTGGAAAAATAACGAGAATAAGTGATGACAGAAAAATCTGCATACGAAAAGACAATTGATGTATTTTTTTCATAAAAACCTCCAGATATTTGTGATAGAATATTTTTAAAGAATTATAGCATGTATTTTTTGGAAAAAATAGAAAATATCCTAAGAAATTTTCTATTTTTATAAAACAATCTTTCTATTTTTTTGAAAAGAAGTTTATTATACTGTTTTCAACGGTCAGGGAACTTTGCAAAGCAGAAGACAGTAGAAATTTCAGGAGGTTAGAGAAAGATGACAAAGAAAGAGCGTGTACTGGCAGTAATGAAAAAAGAGCAGGTGGATATGATTCCGGCTGGATTCTGGTTTCATTATAAATCAGATTATACAGTGCAGCAGATGATTGATGAGCATATGAAATTATTCAGAACTACAGATATGGATATTATTAAAATTATGCAGGATTACCCATATCCGATTTCTGGAAAGATAACCTGCGCGGATGACTGGTACCATATCCAGGTAAAAGGAACAGACTCTGAAGAATTTGCAAAAATGGCAGAGATCATAAGAGGAATAAGAAAAGAAGCAGGTAAAGATGTTTTGATCTTCCAGACAATGTTTGGACCTTTTAAAGCTGCATCTATGACTTTTGGTGATGATGTTCTGATGAAATACAGTAAAGAAGCTCCAGAAGCAGTTGCGGCTGGTGTTAAGAATATTGCAGATGCATTGGAAGAGTGGACAAAGGGATATCTGGAGGCAGGAGCAGATGGCATATATTATTCTGCACAGTTTGGTGAAATCGGAAGATTTGAAAAAAATGAATGGGAAGAACTTGTGTGCCCATATGATCTTCAGATTTTAAAAGTAGCAGAGGAAATGCCAGAGAAATATAATATTCTTCATATTTGCGGTGAACCGGAATATCAGTTTGAAACACATGTAGAATGGTTTAAGAATTATCCGGCTGATTTGATTAATTGGTCAGTGAAAGATAATCATTTCAGTCTGGAGCAGGGACGTGAACTTTACAGCAGCGCGATTCTTGGTGGAATGAATAATAAGGGTAATGTATTGAATGGCTCTGAAGATGCAATCCGAGAAGAAGTAAAAGGAATTTTGGACGCGTTTGGAACAAAAGGAATTATGATTGGAGCTGACTGTACGATTCAGGCGAAAATATCAGCCTTGATCTGATTAAAACAGCAGTGGAAGCGGCACATGCATACAAGAAATAAAAAGTAAAAGGAGAAATATATTATGGGTAAGAAGAGTTTGGCAGCATTACTTTGTGCAACAATGGCAATGACAGCATGTATGTTACCTGCAACAGCAGCAATGGCAGATGAACCATTAAAAATTGAATTCTTTCAGCAGAAGGGAGAAGAAGGACCTCAAAAGGGATATAAGGAGATTATTGATAAGTTCAATAAAGAAAATTCAGATATAGAGATTGAAATGAATACAGTTCCGGATGCAGGAACAGTTCTTACATCCAGAATTTCTTCTGGTGATATTCCGGTGATTTTTTCCGATTTTCCAACACAGACACAGTTTAAACAGAAAGTTGCCAATGGATATGTACAGGATCTTTCTGATCAGGATTTCCTAAAAAACGTCAATGAATCTGCACTGGAAATGACAAAACAGGAAGACGGTGGATATTATGCGCTTCCTTACAGCCGAAACTATATTGGAGTTTACTATAACAAAAAGACCTTTGAAGATAATGGATTAGAAATCCCGACTACATGGGAAGAGTTTACTGCAGTATGTGATAAGTTAAAAGAGGCAGGAATTACTCCTGTTGGAATGCATGGAAAAGATCCGGCACGTGTAGGACATCTGTTCCAGGCAGCAACTGTTGCATGGGCACCGGATGGTGTGGAAACTATCGGAAAAGTTGTTTCCGGAGAGGCAAAAATTGAAGGAGACGAAGAATTTAAAAATGTATTTGAAAAGATGAACACACTTCTTTCCTATGCGAATGAAGATGCACTGGCACTTTCTGATACAACATGTTACGAAAACTTTGTAAATGGTGAATATGCAATGACGATTACAGGTTCTTATGCGAGAGGAACTATCCAGTCTATTAACCCGAATCTGGAAATTGGTGTATTCCCACTTCCAAATGATACTTATGATGATACTAAGTGCTTATCCGGTATTGATGCTGCAATTTGTGTATCTGCACAGGCAAGTGATAAGGAAAAAGATGCAGCATATAGATTCCTTTCTTATCTTGCTGATCCTGAAAATGCACAGATATTCTGCGATAATGACGGTGCACCATCCTGTATCACAGGTGTTACAAGCAATGATGATGGAATCAAACCTATGGTAGATATGATTAATGCCGGAAAAACACATGACTGGATGGCGTCTACAATTGATAACAATGTAACTACTGATCTTTATAATGTAGTGCAGGGATTCTGGGCAAATAAAGATGTAGATGCAGTTATGAAAGACATGGATGCATCAATTGAAATTTCAAGCGCACAGTAAAATATTAAACGGCTCAATGTAGAAAAACCGTATACGTTCAAAAAAAAGATTGCTGCGTAAGAATAATGATTCATTGGCAGCAATCTTGAACCTGGATTTGATAATAATAAACAAAGCCTTTTAAGAGGAGTGCTATATGAATAATACAAAAAGAAAAAAGTTATCGGGCAGAGTGACGTTTTTTCTGTTTACACTGATACCGGTAGTGCTTTATACATTTTTTTATGTGGTATCTGTAATCAATGGTATTCGATACAGTTTTACAGACTGGGATGGAATGGCTCAGAAAATGAATTTTATCGGGTGGAAGAATTATAAGATATTGCTCAAAAATCCGAACTTTTGGAATGCTATAAAAACAACGGTGATTTACAGTGTATTGCTGGTGATTGGTGTAATTGTAATATCACTGATTTTGTCAATTTCACTGAATTCACTGAAAAAGTTTAAGACATTAGTAAAATCCGTGTATTTTGTTCCGGCAATGATTGGTGGTGTTACAATTGCACTGATCTGGGATCAGATTTATTATCGAGTGATTCCGGTAATCGGGAAAGCACTGGGAATTTCCTGGTTATCTAACAGCGTTCTGATGTCTGGAGATACGGCGTTGCCTGCAGTTGTATTTGTACAGATATGGCAGGCGGTTGCGATGCCAACGGTAATCTTTATAGCCGGTTTGCAGCAGATTCCAGAAGAGCAGTATGAATCTGCCAAAATTGATGGTGCCACAGCTTTTCAGCGTTTCAGGTATGTTACATTTCCTTATTTGCTTCCAACAGTAACAGTAAATCTTATACTTACAATTAAACAGGGATTTACCTCATTTGATTTTCCGTACGCACTTACCGGAGGTGGACCTGTCCGGGCAACAGAAGTAATAGGAATTCTGATATATAATGATGCGTTTAAAAATATGCGATTTTCCATGGCAAATGCAGAAGCATGTATATTATTTGTGATTGTTGCGATATTCTCACTTACGCAGTTGAAACTGACAAGTAAAGGAGGGACGGACTGATGAAGATAAAAGCAGGAAATGACGAAAGAGTATGGCTTTTTTTAGAAATATTATTTTGATCGGTGGATTACTCCTGATTTTATGCCCTCTTTGGATGGTGCTGATCAACTCATTTAAAACATTGGAGGAGGCCGGAAAAAAATTTCTTTGCGCTTCCTTCAAAACTGAATCTGGAAAATTATATTGAGTTGTTTACTAACAGTAATTACTGGATTTTTTTGAAAAATTCATTTAAAATAACAGTAATATCCATCATTTTGATTTTGATTTTTGTTCCGTCTGTTTCTTATTCTATTGCAAGAAACTTTAACCGGAAGTATTACAAAACAATTTATTTTTATATTATGATGGGGTTATTTGTTCCGTCGCAGGTAGTATTGTTGCCTGTAACCAAAATGATGTCAAAGTTAAATATGCTTAATCATGCGGGACTGATTATTCTGTATGTGGCATTTAGCCTGACGCAGGGAGTATTTCTGTTTGTAAATTATATCAGAGGTCTTCCTTACGAAATTGAGGAGTCTGCACAGATTGACGGTTGCAGTGTATTTCAGACATATGTAAAAATAGTACTTCCTCTGGTAAAGCCTATGATTTCTACGTTGCTGATCATGGATACTTTGTGGATCTGGAATGACTTTATGCTCCCTTTACTAATTTTAAACCGTTCACAGGCTATTTGGACACTTCCTCTTTTTCAGTATAATTTTAAGACAGAATATTCTTTTAACTATACAATGGCGTTTACGGCATATTTACTTGCTATGCTGCCTATGTTGATCATTTATTGTATGGGACAGAAATACATAGTCAAAGGACTGACAGCAGGATCTGTAAAAGGTTGATCCTGTAGAAGTAGTATATTGCGGGCGAAAGGAGAATCATGAAAAGTGAAGGTGCTGGTTGTAGAAGATGAATTTTATGCAAGAAAAGCCATGATAAGACAAATCAAAAAATATGATCAGGATGGACTTTTTGAGATATCGGAGGCATCTAATGGAGAGGAAGGCTGGGAATTTTGCGAAAAATATAAACCAGAACTTGTCTTGACAGATATTCGTATGCCTAAAATGGATGGGGTACAGCTTCTTCAGGAGATCCGCAATAATGAATTAGAAATAAAAGTAATTATTCTGAGTGCTTACTCTGATTTTGAATATGCTCGCAGTGCAATTGTAAATGGAGCTTCAGATTATTTACTGAAACCAATTGATGATACGGCTCTGACAGAATGTCTGAATAAGTTTGTCACTCAGCATAAAATAGAACGAAAAGAAGCTTTGCTATCCAGAAAAGATATGGCAACACAATATATTTTGAACAGCATTCAGGAATCAAAATATTCCGGTTTTATAGAGAAAAATATGTTTGAAAGAGTGTTTCCGCAATATCAGCTAGGTGTTTTTCTGTTTCTTCATGATAAGCCCAGACAGGAAATCTTTCTTACGGAATTGGAAGAAAGCTGCGGAAGTATCATGCTGACGAAGATTCGGTTTGTAGAATTGAAACCGGATATGTGGATATTGCTTGTAAGACCGGAGGGAGATATGCTGTTTTTCTGGAGACGTATCAGAAACTGTTGGAGAAAGAGGATTCCCAGGTTAAGATAGGAATCAGTAATGTGTATGGTGCAAATGCTTCTGTTTTGGATGCTTTTAGAGAAGCAGTTACTGCGATAAAGAGCAGAATTTATAAAAGGGAATCTCTGATTTTTGCGAAGGAAATAAAACAGGAAGATTTTTCAGAATATTACCTTGAAAAAGAAATAAGAAAGAGAACTGGAACAATATCTAAAGGAAGGGAATGAAAGCAAAACAGGGACAACGCTGGATAAACTTTTTAAAGATATTGAGAAAGTCTCCCAATTCGAATAGAATGTATGGAACTTCTGTATTCGCAGATTATCCTTATATACCGAAGGACGATTCGAATGGAAAATCATGATAAAGAATTAGATAATCTGTCAGAAAGTTTTCTGAAGTTTGATTCTGTTTTGGAGATTGAAAGCTATCTCAGGAGGATTGCGGAAAATATTTGTCATATGCAGCCGCAGAGACAATCAGATGAGTTGACAAATACGGGAATGGACATTGTGGAGAAGATGAGTGAATATGCAGTCAATAACTATAATATGGACATTACAATCCGGAATCTTGCGGAAAATGTATTTTTCATGAATCAGAGTTATATCAGCCACTTATTTGCTGAGAAGAAAGGAATTAGTTTTTCTGCATTTCTGCGAATGATTCGGATTTGTCATGCTAAGGAATTTCTGGCAGATGCGAGATGGTCCGTAACAGATGTTGCATTGATGTCGGGTTATAACGATACCTCACAATTTATACGTATTTTCCGACAGGAAACAGGAATGACACCAAAGAAATACCGAATATTTCTGAAAAATGGAGGAAGTGAAAATGAATCCAGGGAAAGTTGAATGGAATGAAGAAAATAAGCCACAGCCGGATATGGAATTATTAGAACAATGGATCTCCAGACAGGAATATCAGATGCGAGAAGATATTGCAGCATTGATCAGAATCCCGAGTATTGCTGATCAGCAGGAAGCAATTCCGGGGGCACCATATGGAAAAAAATGCAGGGAAGCACTGGAACAGATGCGAGCATTTGGATTGAGAGAACAGATGGAGACAGAAGATATAGACGGTCACTGTCTGACTATTGCTACAGGCAAAGGGAATGTTGAGATTGGAATATGGAATCATCTGGACGTAGTTCCGGAAGGAAAAGGATGGATATATCCGCCCTATACGTGTACAGAAAAGGATGGCTATTTAATTGGGCGTGGAGTACAGGATAATAAAGGTCCCGCAGTTGCTGTTTTATATGCAATGAAATATTGTAGGGAAAAAGAAATTCTGAATAATATTAAAGTAAGGCAGATTCTTGGATGTCAGGAAGAAAGCGGCATGACAGATGTAGAATATTATCTGAAATACAAAAAAGCACCGGAATATTCTTTTGTTGCTGATTGTGGATTTCCCGTATGTTGCGGAGAAAAAGGACATTGTATTGTGTTGATGGAAACTGTTAGTGCAGTAGAGGGGATTCTGGAATTTGACGGAGGGACTGCGCCTAACAGCGTGCCGTCTTTTGCTCATGCGGTTGCGGAGAACAAAATAGGACAAAAGAGCGAAGAAACAGCAGTGGGAATCAGTGGACATGCAGCTTTTCCGGATGGAACTCAAAATGCAATAGGTATACTTTGTGGAAAGTTGAAAATGCAAAATTTTCCTGAACAGACAAAAAGAGCATTAGAATTTGTGGAGAGACTTTCAGAAGGCGGTTATGGGGAAAAAACAGAAATTTGTTGTTCTGATGAATGTTCTGGTAGACTGACATGCAATATAGGTCAGGCATTTCTGCACGAAGGACATTTGAGAATAGTGATTGACATCCGTTATCCAGTTACTAAAAAAACAGAAGATTTTCTTCCGAAGCTGCAAACAGAAGCTGCTAAATCAGGAATTCGCATCATTGGTATTGAAGACAGCAGACCATATTATATGAATCCGGAACAGCCTTTCATACAGACTCTGATGGAAGCATGGAGGGAGGTTACAGGTCTTGAAGGCAGACCATTTGTTATGGGAGGAGGAACTTATGCGAGGAAAATTCCCAATGCAGTGGCATTTGGCCCTGGACAGGAGCGAAATCTAGACAGGCTCGGACTTCCAAAAGGACATGGAAACTGTCATTGTGCGGATGAAGCGGAATTGTTTGAAAATCTGAAGAATGCAGTGAAAATATATGTTTTTGCACTTAAAAAACTGGACAAAAGAATAAAAGAAATACGTTAACTAAAGAGAAATACATAAATTAAGTATAATACAGGAGGATACAAAATGAAAATGTTTCAGATTAGTGACAAAATAGACAATGTATCAAGAATTGGAATTGGATGCATGAGAATTACAGGTTTATCTGATGAAAAAGCGGTAAGAAGTCTGATTGAAGGAGCACTGGAGTGTGGAATTAATTTTTTTGATCATGCAGATATTTATGCAGGCGGAGAAGCCGAAACACTATTTGGAAATGCGCTGACACCTCAGTTGCGTGAAAAGATGGTGATTCAGACAAAATGTGCCATACGTCCGGGTATCTGTTATGATTTTTCAAAAGAATATATTCTGAATTCTGTAGATGGAAGTCTGAAACGTTTAAAAACAGATTATGTAGATATATTACTTCTTCATCGTCCGGATGCGTTGATGGAGCCGGAAGAGGTAGCAGAAGCATTTGAAATTCTGGAAAAAAGCGGAAAAGTAAAAGCATTTGGTGTAAGCAATCACAATCCAATGCAGATTGAATTACTAAATCAATACTGTGGTGGAAAAATCTGTATTGATCAGATACAGTTTTCAGCGGCTCACTGTCCAACGATTGATGCAGGACTAAATGTAAACATCCATAATGATGCAGGATGTGATCGTGATGGTGGTATTATCGAGTATGCAAGACTGAAGAAAATGACATTGCAGGCATGGTCTCCGTTCCAGTATGGAATGTTTGAGGGAATATTTATTGGAAACGAGAAATTTCCGGAACTGAATAAAGTGTTAGATCGTCTGGCAGAGAAATATGGGGTAACACAGAATGCAATCGCAGTTGCGTGGATTATGCGTCATCCTGCAGGAATCCAGACAATTGTAGGAAGTACAAATCTGAAAAGAATTCAGGATATAAGTAAAGCATCCGATATTGTTCTGAGCCGTGAAGAATGGTATGAAATTTATCTTGCAGCAGGAAAAATGCTGCCGTAAGAAAAAACATATCATCTGAATCAGATGGTAAAGAACTTTGCTTGACAGTTAGGAGAAGAGAGCGCGCATTTATGGAAAAAAAAGTGTATGAGAGTTATCTGGAGATTCTCAGAGAAGAACTTGTTCCTGCTCTGGGATGTACGGAACCTATTGCAATTGCATATGCAACTGCAACAGCAGCTTCTGTGCTGGAAAAAGTGATAAAAACAGATGGTGATGGAAATAAAAAATATGATGGACATTTAAATCTTTATTGCAGTGGAAATATAATAAAAAATGTAAAAAGTGTTACAGTACCAAATTCAGGAGGAATGAGGGGCATTGAAGCTGCTGCAGTTCTTGGAATGGTTGGTGGTCAGGCAGAACGAAAACTGGAAGTACTGGAAGGAATTACAGAAACTGAACGCATTCAGACAGCAAAACTTCTCGAAACACAATTCTGTACATGTTATCTTGAAGAAGGAGTAGAGAATCTTTATATCCGTGCAGAACTTACACAAAATGGACATAGAGCAGTTGTGGTTATAGAAAATAAACATACGAATATTGTCCTGATCAAAAAAGACGATGAGATACTATTGGAAAAGAGGGGCTTTCAGCAGAAAAAAACAGAGAAAAAACAGGATAAAAGAGATTTGTTGAATGTAGCAGATATTCTGGAGTTTGCAGAAATTGTGGATATAAAAGAGATAGAGGAAGTCATAGGACGCCAGATTGCCATGAATACAGCAATTTCCGAAGAAGGTCTGCGTAATCATTACGGAGCAGAAGTAGGACGTACCTTGCTTCGCGCATATGGTGATGATGTCAAAGTACGTGCCAGAGCAAAAGCGGCAGCTGGATCTGATGCAAGAATGAATGGATGCTCTATGCCGGTAGTTATTAATTCCGGGAGCGGAAATCAGGGAATGACCTGTTCTTTGCCAGTCATCGAATATGCCAGAGAACTTAAAGTTCCTAAAGAGAAAATGTATCGGGCACTGGTTGTAAGCAACTTAGTAGCGATTCATCAGAAAACTTATATTGGAAGTCTGTCAGCTTACTGTGGAGCGGTAAGTGCCGCATGTGGAGCAGGAGCTGCCATATCCTGGTTAAACGGGGGTGATTACAATGCAATATCTAAAACAATCACAAATGCTCTTGCAAATACAAGTGGCATTGTATGTGATGGAGCTAAGTCTTCATGTGCTGCCAAAATCGCTTCAGCAGTAGATGCAGCAATTATGGCATACGCTCTGGAGGATGCAGATCATTGTTTTCAGGCAGGAGAAGGATTGGTACGTGATAATGTTGAGGATACAATTCGAAATATGGGATACGTAGGAAAGAGTTGGAATGAAAGATACAGATGTTACAATCCTGAATTTGATGATCAATCAGAAAAAAAGTATAAAGAATAAAAAGCAAAAGAACCTTG